>Ga0334890_1001912_pt1 | contig 25664 bp, 17 predicted proteins | sample GraSluR1_MG_3_FD_207220 | JGI IMG/M metagenome (GOLD analysis project Ga0334890, IMG submission 207220) | Sludge microbial communities from methane-producing bioreactor in Wageningen University, Netherlands - Granular Sludge_31_08-R1 | ecosystem: Engineered > Bioreactor > Anaerobic >... | reverse complement strand
GCGGGGGGGTGGGTGGCCACCCACCCCCCGGCCCGAACATCTCCTGCCACAGCAAGAGACCATAAACTATCCACGGACCAATATACAAGGATGGGCTTTAGCCCATGCGGAACGGGGCCGAGTCTCAAGTCGCAAGTGTGAAGTGTGAAGTGTAGATCGGCGCGCGCTGTGGCCTCCGGTCTCCAGCCCCCCGCCTGCCGCGACGCGAGATACAGGCGACGCAGGCTCCAGCCGGGAGGCCGCAGGCCGTAGGTCATTGGCCGGAGCCCCCCAGCGACGCTCCTACCCATTTGCGAGAACGAAACACGAGATTCGAGATACGGCCCTTTTTTCTTGCCCCGCCCCCATCCTTCGGCGATAATGGTCTCGACGAGCCCCGGCCGGAGTAGTGCCCCGGCCTGCCGCGAGGACCAGGAGACGTGTGCAACTGCAGGCCCGCGACAACGCGATGAGACACGAACAGGGCAGTTGATTGCCCCTCTCGGAGTCTGCACGAACCGCAAACGAACCCGGTGGCCGAACCGGCTCGGTCACTGGTCGGCTCAAAGACAGAGTTAGAGATCGGGGTGTGTCCGCTCTGATATTTGGCCACTGCTTCCAGGAGGACGGTCGGATGAAGCTCATGTGTGCGGCATGTATGGGAGTCCTGCTACTGTGCGTTTCCGTGGTTTCGGCAAGTCTCACCGATGGCTTGGTGGCATTCTACCCGTTTGACGGCAACGCCAACGATGCCAGCGGCAACGGCAGGCATGGGACCGTATTCGGGGCGACCCTGACACACGATCAGAACGGCAATCCCAACAGCGCTTACGAGTTCGACGGTGTGAGCAACTACATTCGTTTTGGTCCGGTGCTGCCTGATATGGACCGGATGACGGCGGCCTTCTGGCTGTTCATTCCGGCCCCGGATCGAGTTGCCTGCATCTTCTCAGACGGAGAGCATCTGTCGATGAAATTCGACCAAGCGCACAATATCAAGCTTGTGGCGAAGAAGAATGGCGCGCGCCTCGAACACGGTTTCGACCTCTACGAATCGCTTCAATCGCAGAGTCGTTATTCCGTGATCAATCGATGGATACACCTGGTCTGGGTGATGACGGAGCATCACTCTGTAGTCTACGTTGATGGTGTCGCTCGGGGCCAGTACTTTGAGTCGGCATCGAACGTTGGCGGCCATGATTTGGTGGTTGGTGCGGCTTACTGGGGAGGGTGGTCCAATCCGCCGGCGAACTACTTTTGGCGAGGCACAATCTCATCCATGCGAATCTATAATCGAGCCTTGTGCAGCCCGGAAATTCTGTCGCTGTATGAGGGGGGTGGCCGGGACGACGCTCGAACTGCAGACAGTGGCACGCAATTCGTGATAGATACGTTCGGCGCCGAACGCCGCAAAGACCAGTGGCTTGGTCGTATGCAGGATCACGGAGGGTATCTGGCAATGGGACAGACCATTACGGCGCCAGACACTCATCCTGTTCTGGATCTCTTTGCATTCCACGTCAAGTCGAGGCACCCGGACATTCCAATGCGGTTTCGGGGCTATGTCATGTCGTGGGACGGCAGAACGGCCCAGTATCCGGTGCTGTGGCAGAGTCCTTGGATGCAGACCTACTCTACTGGTGGCGAGGCGGTTGAATTCCATACAGGGGGCCTGACACTGGATCCCGGCGCCCGGTATGTTTTGTTTCTCGGTGTCTTGGACGGCGCGGGCTGGGCCACGATGTCTGAAGGCGCGGATGTGTACCCGTATGGATCCTGGGTGGCGAGCAACGGTCACGGCATTGAGTCGTGGGCGGGTGGCGGGTGGCACATCATGGGTGCTGGAGCGAATATGTGGTTTCGGGCGGAATTCTCCAAGGTTTCGGACGAGAACGCATCGTTCATATACGTCGAGGCCTTGCCCATTCGCAATCCGGTGGAGGATGGTACGCGAGAGCATCCGTATAATTCCATTCAAAGGGCCATTGAGGCGGCCGAGGAAGGCCAAACCGTTGTGGTCGGCAGCGGAACGTACTATGAGACGATCGACTTTCTCGGCAAGAACATCACCGTCACAGGCTTCGACCCGGATACCTTGCCGGAGGATCGTCTGCCCGGCCCTGTGATCGATGGCGGCCACCAAGACACCGTTGTGACCTTCGCCAGCGGCGAAAGCACTGAATCGCGGTTGTCTGGCTTTGTCATTACGCGAGGCGAAGGCGTATTGGCTGGAGGGATTCTCTGTTCCGGCAGCAGTCCGGTGATCGCGAATTGCCTGATCGTGGGCAATCGGAGTGCATTGGGGGGCGGGGGGATATACTGCATCAATAGCGAGGCTGTGTTCGATACCTGCACGATCAGCGGCAACTACGGCGGCCTGGTGGGGGCAGGGTTCTACACGTCGGGCAACAAGTCCGCCGTGCTGATGAACAGCATCCTCTGGGGAAATACACCCGTGGAGATCGGATTCCCGGCATTCGGCGCGTTTCAGCCCTTACTGGTGACGTACAGCAACGTAGGCATCGAGGTAGTGGGAGAAGGCAATATCTGCGCCGACCCCCTGTTTGTGGCACCGGGGCACTGGGCGCAGCCACATGATCCAACATCACCGGTCGAACCGCTGCATGCCGACGCCATATGGATCGACGGCGACTACCGCCTGCAGAGTCCGTCGCCGTGCATCGATGCGGGAGACCCGATGTATGCGGGCGACGCGAACCCGTTCGATTTGAATGGACGGGCGCGTGTCAGCAACGAGCGCGTTGATATGGGAGCGTATGAATACCCAGTGGAGCCTGGATCGCCAGATACGATCTTCGTGGCCGACTACGAGGGCACGTCCATCCTACTGGTCCCGGATTCGACGGCCTTGCATCCTGAACAGACGTATGTGGGTGAAGCGACAATTCATCTGGACGCATTGTTCAAGCTGCGGTTGCTTGCCCAGGTATTCCCGGTCTCTGCGGCCGGCGGCACGTGGACGGTGTCACTGGAACCGGAGACTATTGGGCCGGGTATCGGCATTGAGATTGTGATATCGGTACGTGGCGAAGGCGTCGATGTCAGCAAGTTAGCCGCATCGACAGGTGAGTTCGTTCTGGTCGAGGTCGAACTGGGAGGGATCTTAGCTCAATGATCGAGAGCCAGACCACACGACAGCCCCCATGGAGCTGATCTGCGGGCGTCAAAGGCACAGCGAAAGCTGGGAGGTTGGACGGGGACGGCGTGCAGCGGATCAGGCGACGCCAGATGCAGTAAATCCGAGAGATGAATCACTGAAAGCCGAAACCCGCAACAAACGGCTGGCGGTGAAGAGCGGACAGAATGCAGGCTGGACCCAAGTGTCTATTGAGCCACAGTTGGTTCCGGGGCATTGTCGTCCGAAAGCTGATGAAGGCAACAACAGGCACCTATAGAAGGAGTACGAGATGAGATCTGCTGGCGTGGTGTGCGTGGGGGCTGTTCTACTGTGCGTTTCCGTGGCTTCGGCAAGTCTCACGGATGGCTTGGTGGCATTCTACCCGTTTGACGGCAACGCCAACGACGCCAGCGGCAACGGCAGGCATGGGACCGTATTCGGGGCGACCCTGACACACGATCAGAACGGCAATCCCAACAGCGCCTACGAATTCGACGGTGTGAGCAATTACATCAGTTTCGGCAGCTCGTTTCCTGACATGACGGAAATGACACTATCCATCTGGTTGTATCAGCCGTCCAACGACCTGTTGGGCTTCGGGATTCGAAACATCTTTGTGGACGGCGCGAACCTTCCCGGCGTGAAATTGCTTATCCCCAATGACTACGCGGTTGAGATTCACGGCGAGAAGAACGGATATCCCCTGAAGCACAGAATCTCAACGGGCCAGAAGGTCGTCGACCGGTGGGTGAATATCACGTGGATCATGACGGGATCCTGGTCATCCGTGTACGTCGACGGCCAACTCATTGGACGCGTGGACGTCGGCGGCTCGAATGTCGGGGAGCATGCGGTCTACTTGGGCATTCATATCCTTCCTGGTTTCGGGCCATTCGGGAGTTTCTGGCCGGGCAAGGTCTCGTCGTTGAGAATCTACGACCGGGTTCTCGCTCAGGACGAAGTCCAGAGATTGTATTCCATAGGCTCGACCGATGGAGACTTGCACCCGGGCGGCCCCGTCAACGGACACGCAGACCCGAGCGGCACTTTGTATGTGTCGTCGCGTGACGAGTCCGTCAGCGACCCGACCCAAGACGGCACGCGCGAGCATCCCTACGATTCGATCCAGAAGGCGATCGATGTGGCCGTAGATGGCCAAACCGTGGTGGTCCTTCCCGGCGTGTATTTCGAGACGATTGATTTTCTGGGCAAGAGTATTTCCGTCACGGGCTTTGATCCGGATCTCGCAGGCGAAGACGGGCCGCCCTGTCCTGTAATCGACGGGAACTACGAGAACACCGTTGTCACTTTCGCAAGCGGCGAGGGCCCGGAGTCGCAGTTGTCCGGCTTCGTCATCACGCGGGGGAAAGGAAGGCTGGCCGGCGGGATTCTCTGCTCGGGCAGCAGTCCTGTGATCACGAATTGCCTGATTACGGGCAATCGGGCAGAGAGCTTCTTTGGCGGCGGCGGGGTGTACTGCCTCGACAGTGAGGCCGTATTGGATACGTGTACGATCAGCGGCAACTATGGCGGCCAGGCAGGCGCTGGGTTTTATACAACGGGCAGCAAGGCCGCTGTGGTTATGAACTCCATTCTTTGGGACAACGCCCCGGCAGAGATCGGCTTTCCGATGTTGGGTGCGTTCGTTCCGCCGGTGATCGCATACAGCAACGTGGGCGCTTGGGCATTGGGCCAAGACAATATCGACTCCGATCCGCTATTCGTCGCGCCGGGCTGCTGGACGCAGGCTCATGATCCGACATCGCCGGTGGAACCGGCGAATGCCGACGCCATATGGATCGACGGCGACTACCGCCTGCAGAGTCCGTCGCCGTGCATTGATGCGGGCGATCCGATGTATGCCACCGATGCGAACCGGTTGGATTTGGATGGGCGGGCGCGCGTCACCAACGATCGTGTCGATATGGGAGCCTACGAATTCGCCGCGGAGCCCGGATCGACGGACCTGACCTTCGTGGCAGACTGTGAGGGTACCTCCATCCTACTGACATCGGATTCAACGTCCTCGGACCCCGAACGAACTTATGTAGGCAAAGCAACGATCCATCTGGATGCTTTCTCCAAGCTGCAGTTGCTCGCCGAGGCATTGCCGGTCTCTGCTGCGGGCGGCACGTGGACTGTGCTCTTGGAGCCGGAGATTGTTGGGCCGGGGATCGACATTGAGATTGTGATATCGGTACGTGGCGAAGGCGTCGATGTCAGCAGGTTAGCCGCATCGACAGGTGAGTTCGTTCTGGTCGAGGTCGAACTGGACCAGATTGCGATCGACGAAGAGCCCGGTCCGGTATCTCCGTACCTGATCGAAGATTTCTCAAGCGGAGGTTTCTTTGCTCTCGATTGGAAGCGAACCGGCAGTCACCTCTGGTTCGTAACGAGTGCGCAATCCCGCTCGGGTTTCTACAGTGCCCAAGCCGGCCGGATCGGGCACAACGAGCAGACGAGCCTGTCGACGACGTTGGAGTGCATGGAGTACAGCATGAGCTTCTGGTACAGGGTTTCCAGCGAGGAGAATTGGGATTCTCTTGAGTTCTTTATTGACGGCCAGCGCAAGGGCCGATGGTCCGGCGAGTTGGATTGGCAGCAGGCCGTCTTCCCGGTGGAGGCGGGCGAGCGAACGTTCACCTGGACCTACAGCAAGGACGGGCGAATCTCACTTGGCCAGGATACCGCTTGGATTGACTACATCATGTTTCCTGCGCGTCACACTGTCAGTCATACACCGTAGACAAAGTAGGAGTGTTTGGAGAGATTCGCGGACATGTGTAGCAGGCCCGGGGGTCTGCATGGGAAGGATCTGGCGGTGGCGGGCGGCGTGGGGGTGGGCTTGGGCGCGGTTTGGTGTGAGCGAAGCCACACGAGGCAAGACGAACGGGGCCGCTCATTCTACTGCGAGAACGCCGATGCCACGCAGCGCATGCGGTAGCGAAGGGTAGTGGATATGTCCCTGCTTCTCCTCCCAGCCGGCGCGATTGACCACGTCGCGGACCGGCCCCTTCATGGCCGCGAAGGCGAATCTGATATCGCGATGCTTGTATACCTCCATCAGCTTCTCCAGCACGTCAACGGCCACAGCGTCGATATCGTTGACACCGGACATGTCGAGAACGACCCACCGGACTTCGGGCCGGCCGGCCAGGTCCACGGCGAGACGGTCTTCGAGGAATTTCGTATTGGCGAAGTACAGAGAGGCATCCGGCCGGAGAATCAACGTCCCCGGATAGACCTTGGCTTCTGGATGGCGCGAGGCATTGCGAAAGACCCCCTCGCTTTCGAGGTAACCCAACTCGGCCGTGTGGGGATGGGAACTGCGCCAGATGAACAGGCCGAGCGAAAACGCCAGACCGATCAGCAGTCCCTGCTCGATGCCGATGGCCAATGTGCACACGAACGTCAGAACGAATGTCAGACCGTCAGCCCGCTTGATCCGGAACAGATGCACGACCTCCTTGTAGTCGAGCAACGCGCCGACCGCCACGACGATGATCGCGCTGAGAACAGCCTTGGGCAGATAGTGGAACAGGGGTGTCAGCAGCAGCAACGTCAGCAGGATCAGCACCGACGTCATCACGGCCGCCCGCTGGGTGCGGGCCCCAGCCTGATGCGCCACCGCCGTGCGGGAAAGCCCTCCGGTGACCGCATACCCCGAGAAGAACGAAGCGACCAGATTGGCCGCACCAAGCCCGAGCAGCTCACGGTTGGGATCGATCTTGTGACCCGCGTGTGCCGCAACATATTTCGCCACCGAGATCGACTCCATGTAACCGACGAAGCATATTGCCAGCGCTGCCGGCAGCAGACGGCGAACGGCATCCAGGTCGAACGGCGGCATTGTGAACCCGGGGAGCCCGCGAGGCACGGCCCCCACGGTCTCGACGCCCAGTTTCGCAAGGCCCAGATACGACAGCACGGTCCCCACGACGACGAAGAGAATGGCCGAGGGGAAACGGGGATAGCGCTTCTTCAGAAACCACAGTCCCGCCACACTGGCCGCACCGAGCGCCAGCGTGGCGCCGCTGGCCTCAGGCGCATGTCGGGCAATCCTGGCCACGAGCTTGAACACGTTCTTTTCGGCGCCCAGCTGGATCCCCAGGAGGTGTTGCACCTGGCTCAGTGCGATGACGATCGCGGCGGCCGAAGTGAATCCGCTGATGACCGCCTGCGAGAAGAAGTTGACGACAAAACCCAGCCGCAACAGACCGGCCACAAGCTGGATGGCGCCGACCATGAATGTCAGCAACAGCACCACGGCCACATAATCGGCGGTGCCGCCCTGGGCGAGCGGCGCGCAGGCAGTGAAGACCATCAGCGAGATGATGGCCACCGGCCCCACGGCCAAATGGCGCGACGAGCCCAGCAAGGCGTACGCCACCAGCGGCAGGGTTGACGCATAGAGCCCGACCACCGGAGGCAGGCCGGCCAGCATGGCATAGGCCATTGCCTGGGGCACGAGCATGACGGCGATCGTCGAACCGGCGACCAGATCGTCGCGCAGCGCGTCCCTGTCCAGGCGGATGAGCCACGGCGGCAGCCATGGGAGGTCGCTCGGCATGGATATCAGCCCGCCCTTTCGATCAGGACCAACAGAACGACGATGAGCGCGACGACCGGGAGCACGACCGCCCACGGATGCACCTTGAACAACTCGGGCAACGTGATCTCGCCGAAATGGCCTTTGCTCAGGACGGAATTCTGAATCCTGGGATACACCGCAGCGAAGAGACCCGCTCCGAGCAGGATCCCGACCACCCCGCCGAGCAAGGCGTCCATCGAACCCTGCCCAACGGCGCCGGCGACGGTGCCGGGGCAATACCCCAGGACGCCGAAGCCCACGCCGAACACCAGTCCGCCGACCACACTGGTCCCGACCGAACCGGGTTTGGGGTGCAGCCGGGCCAGGTCCAGGCTCTTGAGCGCATGGACACCGATCATCCCGGTCAGCACCGCGCTGAGCATGATCTTCAGCACCGTGAAGTCACGGAACAACAACTGTCCGATGATCACGTCGTAGCGCGTGACACCGCCCTTCTGCAGCAGGAAACCGAACGCAATGCCGAGCAACAGGCCGACGGCCAACTGCAAGCCCTTGCGCGAATGAATACCGATCAGCATGGGACATCCCTTTCGCTCAAAGCAAGACCCTGTAGATGAGCATCGCCGTGGCAATCCCCCCGGCAAAGAAGCTCATGGCAGCCAACCAACTGCTGACCGCCAGTTGCATCGTTCCGCTGATGCCGTGGCCGCTCGTGCAACCACCGGCCCAACGGGCGCCGACCCCCATGACAACGCCCCCCAACAGCGCAACGATCCAGCGAATCACGGCGCTCTCGCCGGCCGCCGCCTGCCAGTATGCGGGGACCCATTCGATGCCAAACGTCTTGGACAGCGTTGCGGAAAGAAATGCCCCGACGATCACCCCGATCACGAGCATCCACTCCCAGTCGATTTCCGGCGTGAACTTCTGATAGTAGGGTCTGTCGAGGACGGTCCGCCCCCGCAGCATCTTCTCGATCATGCCACTGGTTCGGGCGAAAGCCGTCGAGCAACCCAATGGCTTGTCGGACAAGACGAAGGCAATCCAGCTCAGGACGCCGATCCCGATGCCGACGGCGTACGGCGACCATCGCTCCATCGTCAACCATTCCATACGTTCGTCCTTTCCCTTTGCGCTTCACCGACTACTTGGAGGCCAATCCGGGAACGTGCGGCGCGACGCAGAGAGGGCATTCGTCGCTGTAGCCGGCCGCACCATAGCCCATCATGCCGCCCGCGACGTTGCAGACGTCCGCAAATCCCTGCTGCTTGAGAAGGGCCGCCCCCAGGCTGGACCGATGCCCCGTGCTGCACACCAGCGCGACCGGGCGCTTCGTATCGAGTTCGGTGTGACGCTGACGCAAGTCCGGCGCCGGGATGTTCTTCGCCCCTTCGATGTGTCGAGTCTGGAACTCTCCGACGGCGCGGACGTCGACGAGCGAGAGCTTGCCGCCCTCGGTCATCATCCGGTGGAGCTCTTCGGCCGAGAGCTGTCTGATGTGATTCATCGGCAGGCCGGCCTTGGCCCAACCGAACATCCCGCCGTCGAGACAGCCGACGACCTTGTCGAGACCGACGCGCCGCAGCCAGACGCCGGCGTCTTGCGCCTGGGCGAACGACTCGGACACGAGCAGGATGTTCTGGTCCGGCGGCAACACCCAACCCGAAAACGTGGCGAAGTTGCCGCCGAAGTCCACGTGATACGATCCCGGAATGTGCTGGCCGCCGAAGGCCTCATAGCTGCGGATGTCCAGGACGATCGTGTTCTTCTTCATCATGGCTTTGCGGAACTGACCCGGTCCCAGCGGCGCCATCGCGGGCAACTCGCCGACCAGAGCCGGGCCCTTCTGGTTGATGGCGCTGCAACGACTGAAATGGTCGGGAGCAGCGGGCATGTTCGTGGTGAGCGACTGGATGAACTCCTCCTTGTCTCGAATCTGCAGCGCGGCGTTGTATGTCCGCTCGTAGCCGATCGTGCTGATGCGCTTGGCCCCCATCGCCCGTCCACACAACGACCCGGCCCCATGGGCAGGATACACCTCGCAGAAATCGGGCAAGGTCAGCAACTTCTTGTGCAGGCTGTTGTGCAGCTTGCCGGCCAATTCTCTGGCCCGGCCCGGAAACAGATCGGGTCGGCCCACATCGCCGACGAACAGCGTGTCGCCACAGAAGACGGCCACCGGATCGGCGCCGCGGCTCTTGTCCGTAACGACGTAGCTGATGTGTTCCGGCGTATGCCCCGGCGTCTCGAACACCTTGATCTGCATGTCCTCGATCCGGAACGCGTCGCCGTCGCCGACCGCCTTGTGCGGGAAGCGGCACTTCGCCGGTTTCGGGGCGTAGATCGTGGCCCCCGTCCGTTGCGCCAGATCCATGTGCCCGGAGATGAAATCGGCGTGCAGGTGGGTTTCCAGGATGTGCGTGATCTTCATCCCCATGTCCTTGGCCGCCCGAACGTAGATCTCCGTGTCGCGCTGAGGGTCCACGATGGCGCAGGTCTCGGCGCCGCCCAGCAGATACGAACTGTGGGCCAGTCCCTTGACAAAGAATTGCTGTACGAACATGCTTCGCCCCCTTCATTGACAGCGTGAACGTTTTGACGCGAGGTCGTCCCTGCTGTCGCGGGAACTCCCTCTACAGCCGAGCAACAATGCGATGACGTTACACCACAGCCCTTCTCGCTGTCAATACTCCTTCTGCCTACCCCCAGGGCGGGTCCGGGCACCGCGAGTGGGGCGCTCGAGGGCATGGGAGGGTCTTTGCGGCGTGCGGGCAGGGACGATCGTCAAGCAAGATGGGGAATCCCGGATATTCTGTTTGCATCCGTCGGCGGAGGCGAGATATACTTGCAGACGCACACCTTGGCACCTTGAGCACCAGTGTTCATGTGGGACGGAATTGCTGGCTGATGGACCCCGACGTGGGAGAAGGAGGCAACGATGCACCCGAAGCGACACGCCTTTACGCTAATCGAGCTGCTGGTCGTCATCGCGATCATTGCGATCCTCATGGCGATCATGATGCCCGCGTTGCAGCGGGTGAAGGAACAGGCCCAAGAGATGACCTGCCGGGGCAACCTGCGACAGTACGGCGTTGCCCAGGTGCTCTATCTCGACGACCACGACGGGCGCTATCCCAGCGCGTGGACCTCGTTGGTCAAGACCGAGGCGCCTGTAAGCGGGTACCAGCGGTACTGCCGCTGGCATGACCCCCGCTACAAGGCGGACGGACCGTTCTGGCCGTATCTCAAGAACGACAAGGTCCATCTGTGCCCGACGTTCAACGTCCTGGCCAAGACCATGGCGCACGGCCATCCGAGCCACGATCCCTCGATCCCGATCGAGCCGTACTACAGCTACAGCATGAACGCCTACCTGGGCTCGAAGACGGGTGCCGCCGGCGGCGGGGTCCTGAAGCAGAGCGAGATCACCCGACCCAAGAGCGAGGTGTTCTTCTTCTCCGAAGAGAACATGTGGACGCGACCGGGTTGCAGCAACGTGCTGAATGACAACGCCCTTTGCCCGGACGGCCGTGACTGGTTCGGGACTTTCCACGGCGCCAAGCGCGGCGACTGGAACGGAGGCACCGTCAACGCGGTTTTCGTCGATGCGCACGTGGAGAAGGTTCGTTCCGGCCTGAGGACCATCGACAACCGGGCCGACTACACCGATGCCGAATTCGGGCAGTTTGAGAAGCACGGCTGGCCCTTCAAAGCCCCACCTCCGTAGCGCAGCCGGTCTCGTCGATCCCATCCGGCGGGCATGCAGCCACACGGCCCCGCCGCACAATCCAACAGGCGTCCAACGACGACGGCCGCGTTTGTCTGCCCCAAGAGCACCCGGCCTTCCACACAACACAGTGGCGGAAGGCGATATCGCCTGCGCGCCGCACAGCATATGCCATCCACCCTGTGTGGGAGATCCGGTCCCAGAAGGGCATTTGACAGCACGAGCAAACCCGCCGATAATGCAGAACTGAAACCAAAGAGGATTTCGCATGCATCAGGAACGATCTCGTACAAGACCAAGACGGAAACACTCCCATTGCGGGCAGGTCCTGCTGGCCACGGGCTTCTTTGCGGCGCTGAGCGGGTGCGCGCCGACCGTCATCGAACTGGAGGGCCATCAGGTTTTCAATCCGGCCTATCTCTTCTATCTGGAATCGGACGCGCGAGACGGGTGGCAGAAGCCTCAGGAGGTTCTGGAAGCGTTGCGTCTGCCGCCGGACGCCGTGGTGGCGGACATCGGGGCCGGAGGCGGCTATTTCACCGAGCGATTGGCGCGCCACCTGAGCGAAGGCGGCCGCGTATACGCTGTCGACGTGCAGGAGGTGATGATCGACACGCTGCGTCAGCGCGTATCGGATCGCGACCTGTCGAACGTGGAGGTCGTGCGAGGGCGATTCGACGATCCCAATTTGCCGGAAGGGTCGTGCGACCTGGTCTTCTTTTCGAGTGTCTACAAGGAAATCAACAACCGCCCGGCGTATTTGCAGCGGATCCGCCGGTGCCTGCGGCCGGGAGGGCGCGTGGCGATCCTCGAATACCGCCCCGGCGAACTGGCGCCGGGACCGCCCCAATGGATGCGTCTCAGCGCCGAGCAGATCGCTGAGGAACTGGAGAGTGCGGAATTCGAGCTTGCCGAAGCGTTCGACTTTCTGCCGCGTCAGAGCTTCCAGATCTTCCGGCTGAGAGACAGCGCACACGAGATGGACGGACCGGCTCGATGTGTGGGGATGGACGCAGCAGACCGCCTGAGACGGGACTGGGCCGGGATGTCTTATGGGACGCCAACGACGCGAGTGGGCCTGACGGCGATGAGGTGAACGATGGATCGAGACGTACGTCGTTGCGGCGGTGTCACACGGCGGGATGCCCTTCGGACGGCGGTGGCCTCGGGGCTGCTGCTGGCGGTCGGCGGCGGATGTGGAAGCCGGGATGCCAGGACCAACCGTGTGACGGCGGACCCCTATGCGGCGGCGGCCGGGCCCAGCGATGCGTTCGCCTGGCCCGAGGGCAAGCGGGCCGCCGTGAGTCTGACGTTTGACGATGCGCGACCCAGCCAGGCGCAGACGGGCATTCCGCTGCTCGACCGCTACGGGGTGAAGGCGACGTTCTACGTCTCGCCCGGCCCGCTCCAGACGCGTCGGCCCGCCTGGAAGCAGGCGCTCGCCAACGGCCATGAGATCGGCAACCACTCCCTGCACCATCCCTGCACCGGCAACTTTGCCTTCGCCCGGAACAAGGCGCTGGAGGACTACACGCTCGGCCGGATGGAGCGGGAGCTGCGCGAGGCGAACCGGGTCATCGAATCGGCCTTGGGCGTGCGGCCGACCACCTTCGCCTATCCGTGCGGCCAGAAGTTCGTCGGACGCGGACGCCGTCTGAAGAGCTACGTGCCGCTCGTGGCGCGGATGTTTGAAGCCGGGCGCGGATGGATGGACGAAGCGGCCAACGATCCAGCCTTCTGCGACCCGGCCCAACTGCTCGGCATGGAGCTGGACGGCCTCGACTTCGACGCCGCCAGGAAGCTCATCGACTCGGCCGTCGCAAACGGCTCGTGGCTGGTCTTCGCCGGCCATGAGATCGCCGCCGCCGGCCGGCAGACCACGCGCATCGACACGCTCGAAGCGATCTGCCGGCACGCCTGCGACCCGGACAACGGTATCTGGATCGACACCGTGCAGACCATCGTACGCTACGTGCAGACGAGCCGGCAAGCCGCATCTCGTCACTTGTAGATCAGGTGGCAGTCACTGCATACGTTTTCGGAGCGAGTGGCGGGCGAATGGAGATGCGGGGATGGGGTGATGGCGGGCGGGCAAAGCCCAAGGTGCGAAGGCAGGTGATCGCGTCCACTGGTCCGGCCTTGATCGTGTGGCCGCCAGAGGCTACGATGGACGCGCGTCGATGGTGCGGCTGATTGGACAAGGGGTCGAATCATGCGCATGAGACTTGTGTGCGTACTGGTAGGCGTAATCGTGCTGCCGGGCTGTCGCTCCGTGAAGCAGTTGCTGTTTCCGGACGACTTTCCGCACGCCGGGGGAGGGATCTACGAGACCACGGACGAGCGTCACCGTGTGGAACGCTACGAAGACCGGCAGAATGCCCGGATCATCAAGGAACGCACAGGCCGCTGGCCCGACCGGTTCCCCGACAGCATACCTCCGACCCACTGAACCAGAGACGAAGCAGAGTTCGGTCTTGAGTCTTGAGCGCTCAGTTCTGAGTCTGTTCTACCTGCGGGCTGCCGCATTGTGGATTAGCGGAGCTTGCGGAAGGCGGCGGGGGAGAGACCGAAGACCTTCTTGAAGGCTCGCGAGAAGTGGAACGGGTCGGCGAAGCCCAGTTCGAAGGCCACCTGCTTGATGAGCGCGTCGTTTCGCTGGAGCCGCCGGGCGGCTTGGGCCATCTTGAGCTGGGTGAGGTACTGATAGGGGCTCTGGCTGTCGAACCGTTTGAAGAGCCGGCACAGGTAGGCCTCGTCGATATGGCAGGCCTCGGCGATCTCGGCCAGGGCCCGCAGCGTCGCGAAGTGGTCGCGGATGTACTGGCGGCAGCTCTGGTAGGTGGAGAAGGCCGCGGTGCGATAGGGGTCGTCGACGAGCCCGCCCTCGGCAATCTTGAGGGCCAGCAGCTCGACCAGCTTGGCGCAGACAGCCGGGCCGTGCCGCGTGCCGGATGTGCCGTTGGCGATCAGATCGTCGAAGATGCGCAAGACCGCATCGGGCGAGGCAACGCGTACGGCAGAGCCCGGAGCTAATTCGTTGTCGCAAAGAACCTTGGCCGCTGCCGGCCCTGCAAAGTCGACGAAATACTTCACAAGCGGCTCGGCGGCATCGGTGGTGATGACGTGGGCGAGGCCGGGCCCGTAGGTGAAGACGCGGCCGGGGTAGAGGGCCACGGTCCGGCCCTTGAGGCGCAGCGTGCCCTTGCCGCGGGCGACGAACTCGATCGAATGGAAGGGAAAGTCGGCCCGATCGATCCGGTAGTCGGGCCCGCAGCGCTCGCGACCGCCACAGACCACCGCCAGCGGCTGACCCGCCCCGCCGACGGCGTCAAGGTAGAACCGCTCGGCCTCGAGCACCTGGTTCGAGTAGAACGTCGGAACGCTGCCGGTATCACGGATGTCGTAGCTCATTGCGACCAGTCAATAATCGTCATTCACTGGACAACATTTGACATTTCTGCAAGACTGCCCCTGTATTATAATCGCCGGCGGTTCAACTGGGAAGTCAATAAGGTGCAGGCCCGGCCAATGGCCGCGGCCGGCAGACAGGAAAGGACGTGCGATGGCAGGCAAAGACAACCCCACAGCGGCGACGGTTCTGAGCAAGGACGATCTGATCGTGGTCGGCGGGGCCGGCGGGTTCATCGCCGGGGCGCTGGTGCGGTATTTTCACGAGCAGGGATTCACGCGGATTCGGGCGATCGACAAGAAGCCGGTGCCGCAGTGGTATCAGCGGACGCCGGGCGTCGAGTGCCTGTGCCTGGACCTCAGCGACGCCGGCAACTGCGAGCGGGCCTGCGAGGGCGCGGTCGAGGTCTACAATCTGGCCGCCGACATGGGCGGGATGGGGTTCATCGAGCGTTTTCGCATCGAGTGCCTGCGGAGCGTGCTGATCAACACGCACATGATCGAGGCGGCGTACCGCGCGGGTGCGACGCGGTACTTCTTCTCGTCGTCGGCCTGCGCCTACAACACCGACTTGCAGAAGGACCCGAACGTCCGGGCCCTGAAGGAGTCGGACGCCTACCCCGCCATGGCCGAGCGCGGCTACGGCTGGGAGAAACTCATGAGTGAAATGTTCTGCCAGGAATACTGGGCCGAACGCCACTTCGAGACACACATCGCCCGCTTCCACAACGTCTACGGCGAGCCGGGCACCTGGGACGGCGGGCGCGAGAAGGCGCCGGCGGCGCTGTGCCGCAAGGTGATCGAGTGCAAGGACCAGGGGCTCGACGAGGTGGTGATCTGGGGCGACGGCACGCAGACCCGCAGCTTCATGTACATCGACGACTGCGTCCTCGGTATCGATCTGATCATGCACTGCGACGAACTGATCGCCACGCCGATCAACCTCGGCTCCGACCACCTGATCTCGATCAACGACCTGATGGCCCTGGCCGAGAAGATCGGTGGCGTGAGACTCAAACACACACACGACCTGGCCGCTCCGAAAGGCGTCGCCGGGCGCAACAGCGACAACACGTTCATCCAGCAAGTCCTCGGCTGGGCCCCCGACACCCCGCTCGAAGAAGGCCTCCGCAAGACCTATGCCTGGATCGAGTCGCAGTACTACGCCCGCAAAGCCGGAAAGCCCACCGTCAGTTGACACCCGGGCCCTTGCCAACGTCACGGTGCATAGTAGAATCGACGTATGAAACCGCCGCAAACGCCTGACATCACCGACCTCATCGGCAAGCTCCAGTACCGCCTCGCCCTGGCCGGCGGCTGGATCGACCAGCCCTTCGCCTCGAAGCTCAACCCGGATCCGCCCGGCTCGATGGTCGTCGTCGCGGTCGAGCCGCAGTTCCGCTGGATGGACCGGGCCGGCATCTGCGGCAGCACCCGCCAGATCGCACTGGAACTTTGGGGTGGCGCGCTGCCCGATCGCGACCCCGACCAGCTCGTCCGCGAACTCTACCAAGCCGAAAACGAAGGCCGGGCCGAACCATCGGGCTCGCAGGACATGATCGGCCTGATCTACCCCGGCGTCAGCCGGCTCGACTACGACTTCCGATGTCACGAGGGCCTGTTCCCCGCCCACATCGAGTCGTGCAACGACCCCGGCGTCGCCGCCTGGCTGGCGCACGTGCTGCACATCCTGCCGGTCGCCCCGCGTCCCGACGGCTACAACCCGCTCGAAACGAAGAACCTCGACCCCGCCTGGATCGCCCGACTCGGCCGCTCCGGCCGCGACTGCTACGACGCCATCGTCACGCGTGACATCGAACGACTCGGCGATTCGATGAACGAGTGCATGGAATGCTGGGAGGCCATCCTGCCCGGCACCGTCCGCCACCGGACCCTGCGCGTCGATCTGGTCGAGCTATTGAGATTCTACCAGTCCCGCTACCCCGGCGCGATGTACTCCGGCTGCGGCGGCGGATACCTCTTCGTCGCCTCCGAACACCCCGTCCCCGGCGCCTTCGCCATCCAAGTAAGAATCGCAACCCCATAAATACGCCGGCCGTCAGTTTGGGTGACCATCTCAGGGGAAGCTTGGACATGGTGAGACCGGCCAATGGCCGATCTCATAGCAGACTCAGCATACCTTTCACTGGGTCGATTTGGAGGAGCCATTCTCTGTTCCCGCAAGGACCTTGTGCAGGATGGTGACGAGGGTTTGGGGTTCGAAGTAGCTGGGGGGCAGGCGGAGGTAGACGGTTTTGGGGTCGGTGATACGGACGGCGCCCTTGACGTTGGCGAAGAGGGCGTTGGCCTTCTCGCCGGGGTCGGCTCGGAACGAGAAGATCAGATCGCCCGCTTTGAGCGGATTGGGCTGGGAGACGTTGATGCTGCGGATGTCCCACCGGGCGGCCGCGATTCGCAATTCGGCCAGGTCGATCAGGGCCTTGGTCTCCTCGGGGGTCGGGCCATAGACGTCCGCCAGTTCGGCCCGGATTTGATCGAGATCGGCCGGCGCCCGCGCCACGGCGATCTTGCGGTAGACGTCCATGCGGTGACGGTCGATGGGGATGTAGTTCTTCGGAATCACCGCCGAGAAACCCAGGTCGAGGTTCGCGGTCGGCAGCGGCTCGGCCTTCTCGTTCCTCAACTCGCGGACCGCCTGGGCCAGCATGTCGCAATACATCTGGTAGCCGACCATCTGGATGTGGCCTGACTGCTCGGGGCCGAGGATGTTGCCAGCGCCGCGAATCTCCAGGTCGCGCAGCGCGATGCGAAATCCCGCGCCGAGGTGTGAGTATTCCTCGATGGCCTTGAGCCGCTTGGCCGCGATCGGCGCGATAGGCCGGCTGTTCGGCAGCAGCATGTAGGCATAGGCGCGGTGCTTGTACCGCCCGACGCGGCCGCGAAGCTGGTGCATTTCGGCCAGCCCGAAGCGGTCGGCGTCGTTGATGAAGATCGTATTGGCGTTGGGGATATCCAGACCCGACTCGATGATCGTCGTGCAGACCAGCACGTCGGTCCGGCCCAGCACAAAGTTGACCATCGCATCTTCCAGCTCGCGTTTGCTCATCTGCCCGTGCGCGATGTCGAGCCGCGCATCGGGGGCCAGCTTCTGGACCTCCATCGCCTTGGCCCGGATCGACTGGACGCGGTTGTGCAGGAAGAACACCTGGCCCTGGCGGTTCAACTCGCGATAGATCGCCTTGCGGATCAGTTCGGGATGGTACGCGGCCACCTGCGTGACGATGCTGCGGCGGTCCAGCGGCGCCGTCGTCAGCGAGCTGATGTCGCGCAGGCCCAGCAGCGCCATGTGCAGCGTGCGCGGGATCGGAGTAGCGGTCATCGTCAGGATGTCCACGTTGACCCGCATCCGCTTGAGGCGCTCCTTGTGCTCGACGCCGAACCGCTGCTCCTCGTCGATGATCAGCAGCCCCAGGTCCTTGAAGCCGACGTCCCCGCTGAGCAGGCGGTGCGTGCCGATGAGAATATCCACCTTGCCGGCCCGCGCGCGGGCGACGATATCCTTGGCCTGCTTGGGCGTCCGAAAGCGGTTGAGCACTTCGACCGCGATAGGAAAGTCGGCGAACCGCTCGGCAAACGTCCGCGCGTGCTGGACCGAGAGCACCGTCGTCGGCACGAGCACCGCCACCTGCTTGCCCGCCTCGACCGCCTTGAAGGCGGCCCGCATGGCCAGCTCGGTCTTGCCGTACCCGACGTCGCCGCACAGCAGCCGGTCCATCGCCACCGGCTCCTGCATGTCCGCCTTGATCTCGCCGGCCGCGGTGACCTGGTCGGGCGTCTCCTGATAGGGGAACGACTCCTCGAATTCCATCTGCCAGCTCGAGTCGGCGCCGTAGGCGATGCCGCCCATCGCCTGACGTTTGGCCTGGATTCCAAGCAACTCGGCGGCCAGGTCGCGAACCGACTGCGCGACCTTCTCCTTCTGCTTCTGCCAGCGCTTGGAGCCGACCTTGCTGAGCGTCGGGCGCTTTGGACTGGTGCCGATGTACTTCTGCACCAGGGCGATATTGGCGACGGCGACCTGAATCTTGACCTTGTCGGCGTATTCGATCGTCAGGTACTCGGCCTTGCCGGCCTTCTCCTCGACGGTCTCAGTGCCGAGGTACTTGCCGATCCCGTGCGAGGCGTGGACGACGAAGTCGCCCGGCTGCAGGTCGGCGAGCGTATCGACGGGGGCCGTTGCGCGGACGGGCCGCTGCCGGCGACGCAGCGCGTACTGGCCGAACAATTCGTGATGGCTGACCACGATCGTGTGGAGCGATTCAACGACAAAGCCCTGATGGACGTATCCCAGCAAGAGCTCAAAGTTGCGCGGCACCCGGCCGTCGATCTCCTTGACGATCTCGCCGACGCGGTGCATCTCGGCCGGGCTCTCGCAATAGAGCTGGATGTGGTGGCCCTCTTTGGACCTCTGAATCAGCTCTTCAAGCGCCGCCTTGTGTCCGGCCCAGAGCGAAGTGGCCTTGCGTTCGAACTGCTGGACGCTCTTGACACCCAGCCGAAGAGAGCCATCGGTCGAACCGGCGGCGAACCGGCAGACGTGCAACTGGGGTAGCCGCAAGAGCGACTGGTGAATGGCGGGCCAGGAATAGAGGCGACCGCCGTCCTCGACGCGGGCCAGATAGACCTTGGCGACCTCCTCGACGTCCAGCGGCTCCTCCAGAACGACAATGGCCTGCTCCGGCAGGATGTTCGCGAACAGCTCCCGCTGATCGGTCTTCGCGCCGGCCGTCGCCGCCACGATACCCAGACTGGCGATCTCGTGCGTGGACCGCTGCGTGTCGAGATCGATCTCGCGGATGCTCTCGATCGTGTCGCCAAAAAACTCGATGCGAATGGCCTGGGCGTCCGTAGGTCGTACGTCCTCGCACGACTGTCCCTGGCGAGCGGGGACGCTCGCCCTGACAACTTTCCCACTGGTCAGGGGGGCGTAGATATCGACGATGCCGCCCCGCCGTGCGAACTGCCCGGGCAGGTCCACGGCATCGACCCGCTCGAAGCTGTTGTTGACCAGCCATTCGACAACCTGCTCCGGATCGACGGCGGCATCAGCCTTCAGACGCAGCGACCCGGCCTCGAGGGCCGCCGGCTTGGCCACCGGCTGGCACAGCGCCTGCACCGGCGCGACGATCAGGCCGCCTCGGCGAAGGGCGTTGTCGCTGCCGGTCAACAGCGAGACGATCCGCAACCGTTCGGCGCGGGTCTCGTCGGTGGCGTCGGCCAGCTCCTCCTCGCCTTCCCAGGCCGGCAGCAGCTCGACCCGTCCGGCCTCGAACGTCCGCAGGTCGTCCACCGCCCGGTCGGCGTCGTTGATGTGGGGACAGACGTAGAGGATCGGACGATGCAGCGTCCGGGCGACGTGGCCGGCCAACAGGCGCGCAAAAGACCCCCATGTCCCCTCGACTTGAACGGCCCCGTTCGAAGCCGCCGCCAGCCGGGAGATCGCCTGCGAAACCACCTTGTCCCGCGACAGATCCATACAGTTCTACTGCCGAAGTATATCCGACGCCTCCGGACGGAGCGAGCCCATTTCGACCGGCCCTATGGCAACCGTGGCCAGCGGCGAACGAGAGGTGCCGGCCGGAGGAGCGACTTTTCCCTTGAAAGGCGGCCGTTCGGCGGGCATGCTGGGTCGAAACGACCCGTGGGGGCAGATGGTGATTTGCTCCTGCCGACCGCGACCTTTAAGGAGGCACGCACATGTTCGCTCGTCAACATCCGATCTACGCAACCTTTTCTGCCGCCCTGCTGACACTCGCTTGCTGCGTCGGCGCGCAGGAGGCCAACTACGACGAGGCCAGGGTCCCGAAGTACACGCTGCCGGACCCGCTGGTGTGCCTGGACGGCACGAAGGTAACGGACGCGGCGACGTGGTCGCAGAAGCGTCGGCCGGAGGTGTTCCGGCTGTTCGAGGAGCACGTCTACGGCCGCGCGCCCGGCCGGCCCGAGCAGATGACGTTCATGACCACCTCCGTCAGCCGCAGCGTCCTGGCCGGCCAGGCCACGCGCAAGGAAGTCACCGTCTACTTCAACGGCCGCCAGCAGGACCCCAACATGACGATCCTGATCTACCTGCCCAATGAGCGGACCGGGCCAATCCCGCTGTTCGTCGGCCTGAACTTCCAGGGCAACCACACAATCCACACGGACCCCGCGATCAGCATCACCAGGAGCTGGACGCGCGACAACCAGGCCGGCAACAGAGCCACGGAAGCCGGGCGGGGCCGGGCCGCCGGCCGCTGGCCCGTCGAGCGGATCGTCGGGCGAGGCTACGGCTTGGCGACGATCTACTACGGCGACATCGATCCGGACTTCGACGACGGGTTTCAGAACGGCATCCACCCGCTGTTCTACAAGCCGGGCCAGACCCGGCCGGAACCCGATGAATGGGGCTCCATCGCCGCCTGGGCCTGGGGCCTGAGCCGGGCGATGGATTACTTCGAGACCGACCCGGACATCGACCAGAAGCGCGTCGCGGTGATGGGCCACTCGCGGCTCGGCAAGACCAGCCTCTGGGCCGGGGCCGCCGACGAGCGATTCGCCATCGTGATCTCCAACAACTCCGGCTGCGGCGGCGCAGCGCTGTCGCGCCGCGAGTTCGGTGAGACCGTCAAGCGGATCAACACCGTCTTTCCCCACTGGTTCTGCGACAACTTCACCAAATACAACGACAACGTGGCCGCCTGCCCGGTCGATCAGCACATGCTGATCGCCCTGATGGCGCCGCGCCCGGTCTACGTCGCCAGCGCCGAGGAGGACCGCTGGGCCGACCCGCGCGGCGAGTTCCTGGCGGCCAAAGGCGCCGACCCGGTCTATAAGCTGCTTGGCACCGACGGCCTGCCCGCCGACGAGATGCCCGAGGTCAATCGTCCGGCGGTCGGGACGATCGGCTATCACATCCGCTCCGGCGGGCACAACGTCACCGACTACGACTGGCAGCAGTACATGGATTTCGCCGACAAGCACTTCAAAGGCGCGAAGTAGAATCGCGTTCAGGAGACGATCGGAAAGGATCTGCGTATGACGTCGGAACGGAAATCATCCTTGTTGGTCTCGACCCTGGCGGTGGTGGTGCTCCTGCCCTTCGCCAGAACGCTGCATGCGGCGGACGACGGTGCGGAACTGGCGGACAAGTACCTGCCGCGGCTGGAGAAAATCCTGATCGAGAACATCGCGCCGTTCTGGTTCGACAAGAGCCTGGACCGCGAGCACGGCGGGTACATCATCAACTTCGGGCCACAGGGCCAGTCCAAGGGTCCCGGCACGAAGATGATCGTCAGCCAGGCCCGCACCGTCTGGCTGTTCGCGCGGCTGGCCCGCGCCGGCTATGGGCGGACCGAGAACCTGGAGGCGGCCGCACACGGCTACAGATTCCTCACCGAGAAGATGTGGGACGCCGAGCACGGCGGGTTCTACTGGGAACTGGACGCCACGGGCACGCAACCGCTTCGGCCGCGAAAGCACCTCTACGGGCAGGCCTTCGCTCTCTATGCGATGTCGGAGTATTATCTTGCCAGCGGCCGGATGGACGTGCTGAATTTCGCAACGAAGTTCTTCCACTTGCTCGAAGAGAAGGCCCACGACACAGTCTATGGCGGCTATCTCGAATCGTTCGAGCCCGACTGGACGCCCACGCCGGCCGACGAGAACTCGTATATGGGGGCCCCCGCCGGCCTGAAGCTGATGAACACGCACCTGCACCTGATGGAGGCGATGACCACATTCTATCAGGCCAGTCGGCTCCGCGTCGCGCGCGAGCGGTTGATCGAGCTGATCAACATCGAGAGCAACGCGGTCGTCCGCAAGACGCTCGGCGCCTGCACGGACAAGTACGATCGCGACTGGACGGCCCGACTGGACGGCAACTTCGCCCGCGTCTCGTACGGGCACGACATCGAGAACGTCTGGCTGCTGATGGAGGCGTGCGATGCGGTGGGCCTGTCCAACGGACCGTTCATGGACCTGTACGAGACGCTCTGGGCCTACTCGCTCAAGTACGGCTACGACGTGGCCAACGGCGGGTTCTACTACACAGGCGACTTCAACCGCCCCGCCGACGACCGCGAGAAGTCCTGGTGGGTCCAGGCCGAGGCGATCGTCAGCGCGCTGCGCATGTACCGCGCCACAAATGACGCGAAGTATCTCGATGTCTTCGAGAAGACGTTCGCGTTCATCGAGAACGAGATGGTCGATTGGGAACATGGGGAATGGCACAGCAGCATCACGGCCGACGGGCGGGCGCGAGGCGACAAGGCCAATCCCTGGAAGGCCGGCTACCACAACGGACGGGCCATGATCGAGTGCATCGAGGCCCTCCGCACCTGGCCCAAGCCGTGAAAGGAGTCCGCACGTGGACGATTTGACCCGACGCATCGCCGCCATACTCAGGCAGCCGCAACTGGCCGGACTGGCCACCGTCACCGAGGACGGCAAGCCCTGGGTCCGCTACGTCATGACCGTGGCCTCGCGGGACATGGTCATCCGCTGCGCGACCTTCATCGAGGCCCGCAAGGTCAGGCAGATCGAGAAGAACCCTGAGGTCCATCTGACCTGCGGCGTCACTGACCCGCACCACATGGCCCCCTACCTTCAGGTCCAGGGCCGGGCCCGACTCGACACGAGCCACAGAATCCGCCACGACTTCTGGACCGAGATGCTGGCACCCGTCTTCGACGGCCCGGACGACCCCAAGTACGGCGTCCTTGAAATCACGCCCTACCGGATCGAGTACTGTGACGCCGGCGCTTCCGAGCCCCAAGTCTGGACCAAAGCTGGGTGCTGAGGATGTGGCTGTTCCTGACGGCAGCAGAAATGTAGGGGGTCTGAGACGACAGGGTTGCTTCCGGCCGCCTGATGTTGTATAACATAGGCAATCTGTGAGGCTGTGCTCTCAGGTCCGCCGCCGGCGTTGCGGCGAGCGGATAGGGTGAGTTCATTGCGTCTTGTGTTACCTGTTTGGAGGAGAATTGTGATGTGTAAACCATTGTGTTTGCTGCTGGCTTTTCTGGTTGCGTTGGGCATGGCAAGTGCCGGCAGCGCCGCGGACCCGGACATCATCGGCTGGTGGTGGTTCGATGAAGGCAGCGGGACTACGGCGGCCGATTCATCGCTGTATGGCAACCACGGCACCCTGATGGGAGACCCGGCATGGGTGCCGGGCGTGCACCGCACGGCCCTGGAGTTTGACGGCGTCGACGACTACGTGGAGGTCCCACACGCTGAGAGCTTGACGGTGGACAACGAAGTGACCGTGGCCGCCTGGATCAACGCCGGGCGACACAACGGCCCCGGCGGCGAGGGCTGGCAGGGAATCGCAAGCAAGAGCAACAGTCCGCGGTCTTACAGTCTCTACACGCAGTCCTCCGGCAACCTGCACTTCAGCACGGCCGGTTACGGCAGTACGAGCAGTACGATCGTGCCCCTGAACGAATGGGTCCATGTGTGTGCGATGGTCCGCGCGGGCGCCCACGCGTACTTCATCAACGGTGAGCCCGCCGGACAGGACGGCTCGGGCATCGTGCTGCCTGGGGCCGCTGATACGGCTAGCGTCGTCATCGGCCGGACCAGCGAAGGCGCCTCACGCAGCTTCCTCGGGATGATCGATGACCTCCGTCTCTATCGACGAGCGCTGAGCCAGGAAGAGGTCCGGGCGGCCATGGCCGGCCGCGACCTCCAGACCACCCTTGCGAGCGACCCGATTCCCGCCGACGGCGAGCAGGACGTGCGTCGCGACGTGGTCCTCGCCTGGAAACCAGGCGAATATGCGGCCACGCACGACGTGTACTTCGGGACCGTTGCCGACGACGTCAACAACGCCAGCCGCGCCAATCCAATGGGGGTCCTCGTCAGCCAGGGCCAGACGGCGGCGACGTATGATCCCGACGGATGGCTGGAGATCGGCCAGACGTATTACTGGCGCGTCGACGAGGTTAACGCCGCGCCCGACAGCACGATCTTCAAAGGCCCACTCTGGAGCTTCACCGCCGAGCCGTTCGCCTATCCGGTGACGAATATCGTCGCCACAACCAATGGCGAGATCGACCCGGAAGCCGGTCCCGAGAAGACCATCGACGGCTCCGGTCTCGATCCCGAAGATCGACACTCCGTCGCTCTCGGCGACATGTGGCTGGCGCAGGCGCCGGACGACGAGCCCCTCTACATCCAGTACGAGTTTGATCGCGTGTACAAACTCCATGAGATGCTCGTCTGGAACTACAACGTTCAGTTCGAGCTGTTTCTGGGCCTCGGCGTCAAAGACACCACAATCGAGTATTCGACAGACGGTGAGGATTGGACGGCCCTCGGTGATTTCGAACTCGCACAAGCCACGGCCAGAGCCACCTATACGGCCAATACAACGATCGCTTTCGATGGCGTGGCGGCTCGATACGTGCGCTTGACCGCCAACAGCAGTTGGGGCGGAGCAGATCAGTACGGCCTCAGCGAGGTTCGTTTTATGTACATCCCCGCTCACGCCCGCCAGCCGCAGCCGGCCGACGGGGCAGCGGATGTCAGTGTCGACAGCAGGCTGGTCTGGAGGGCCGGTCGCGACGCGGTCTCGCATGAAGTGTACGTTGGCACCGACGCCGAGGCGCTGGATCTGGCAGCGACGGTCGAGGCCGCAAGCTACGACCCCGGCGCGCTGAATCTCGGCGCCACGTACTACTGGCAGGTCAACGCCGTTCAGGAGGCCGAGTCGTGGACAGGTGACCTCTGGAGCTTCGCGACGCAGGAGTACTTGGTCGTCGATGATTTCGAAAGCTATACCGACGACATCGACGCCGGCGAGGCGATCTTCGATACATGGCTGGACGGCTGGGTCAACGACACCGGCTCGACCG
>Ga0334890_1001909_pt1 | contig 25677 bp, 14 predicted proteins | sample GraSluR1_MG_3_FD_207220 | JGI IMG/M metagenome (GOLD analysis project Ga0334890, IMG submission 207220) | Sludge microbial communities from methane-producing bioreactor in Wageningen University, Netherlands - Granular Sludge_31_08-R1 | ecosystem: Engineered > Bioreactor > Anaerobic >... | reverse complement strand
GAGCTGCGCGGCACGCGGGTCTCGGGGGAGATCAACCGCGTCTTCTTCCGGCACCTGCTGGACCTGGGACACCAGCGGGTGAAGATCACCACCGAGGTGGACAACCAGGGCGCCAATCGGCAACTGACGTCCTGGGGCTTTCGGGCACGGGGGCGGTTCCGGTTCTATGGAAAGAGGATGGTCACCTATGTCCTGGACCTGCCAGGGCACCCTCGCCTGAGCGCTTCCGACGGCTCTTCCCCGGGAACCCGGCAGGGTCGGGAAGACCCAGGAGGAACTGCCCCGGCATGAACAGGTCCATCTGCTGGAGCCTCCTGTTGGGACTGACCTGGATGCTGGCGACACCCGCTTGCGGGCCGGCAGGTCCCGAGCTTCCCACCTCGTCCCCCATCGCGTCCCGGTCCTCCTCCCCGGAGGCCGCGCCGGCCTCGTCTCCGATGCTCTCCCCCGGGGCCTCGCCTCCCGCCTCCTCCCCGGAAGCCCCCCCAGCCTCCACCTCCGGGGCCTCCCCCGCGCAACCGCCTCCTCCCCCGCCCACCAGCCTGTGGGTCTTCCCCAGGACCGACGGCAGGCCCGGCCTGCAGGGTGCCCGGCCCGGCGACTGGACGACCCTGATGCATCCGGGCTATGAGTACGGTTGCGAGGTCCCGGCCACCTGGATCCAGAGCAGCCCCGAGAACCTGAACCGCGACCGGGCGCGCATGCTCTGGCCTCCAGGACAGACCGACGTCCGGGTGGTGCTCTTCCCGTTCGGGATCTACGACCGGCCGGCCGACGACGAGCTGCGGATCGCCGAGGCCGTCTGGTTGCTCAACGACGCCCGTGTCGTGAAGGACACGCTGCTGGAAGAGAAGGAGATGAAGGTCGGCGAACGACAGGCCCGGCGCGTGCGGCGCCTCTACACGCTGAAGGACGACGACCGCACCTTCCTGGTGGTCACCACCTTCGTCGTGGCCCGTCCCAAGGCGTTCGTCGTGGCCCTGTTGGGCCCGAAAGACCTGGCAACCCGGTACCTCTCCGACTACGAGCGGATGGTGCGGACCTTCGTGGCATGGAACCCGGAACAGACCCCGGCCCCCTTCCCTACGGCCCTGCCGGGCTCGTCGTTGCCGCCGCCGCCAGAGTTCCGCCAGCCCGACGGAGGATCGGGGCACGCGAGCCGACCCCCGGCCGGGCCGCCCCGATGAACCGGGGCACCGTGGCAGGCACGCTGGCCACGATTCTCCTGACCGGCCTGCTCCTGACGAGCTCCGTGGACGAACCGGTGCACTCGCCCCCCCCCCTCCCCCGACCGAGCGCGACCTCCGAGGATTCCGGCTCGAACTCCAGCCTGTGGGCCATCCCCCGCCACGGGGGTGCAGTCGCCGACGAGGCGGATCCTCAGGCATGGACCCCCATGCTCAACCCGGAATACGGATACGGCTGTCAGATCCCCGCGTCCTGGCGGATGTCCTGCCCCGACGAACTGAACCGGGGCCGGGGTCGGGTGCTCTGGCCTCCGGGGGAACCGGAGGTGCGCGTGGTCCTGTTCGCCTTCGGGATCTACGACCTCCCGGTCGACGAGGAGATCGATGCCGCCGAGACCATCTGGCTTCTGGAGGATCCCCGCATCCGACAGATGAGCCTTCTCGCCAGGTCGAACCTGAAGGTGGGGAGCAGCCCGGCCAGGCGTCTCAAGCGCCGGTTCGTCTTCAAGGACAGGCCAGAGGTCTTCCAGTCGGTGACCACCTTTGTCGAGGCGCGACCCAAGTCCTACGCCCTGGCCCTGCTCGGCCCCGAATCGCGGCTGCCCCGCTATCTGGCCGAGTATGAGCACATGGTGCGGACCTTCGTCTACTGGGACCTGGAAGAGACCCCCTTCCCCGGTCCGACCGCCCTGCCCAGCTCTTGAGGGCCTCCCGACGGGCTCAGGCTTCCTGGAGGACGGCCGGGCGCTTCAGGTACTTCTGGAGCAGGGCTGCCAACAGGACCGGGACCCTGGCCATGACCTCCGGCGCTTCGACGAAGGCCACCCGCATCTGGGTCCTGCCAGGATTGTCGGCACCCGACAGGGCGCTGTAGAACTCGGGCATCGGGGCCAGCAGCAGGGTCCAGGGCTCGCCGTCCAGGTCCACCGCCCCCTCCTCGGCGCACCACATCACGAAGTCCTGGGCGTTGAAGTCCGGGCCCACCACCCGGCGCAGGTCCACGACGGTGTACAGGGCTGCCGAGGGCTGCCCCACCACCACGCCCGGAACCAGTTCGCGGGTGTGCGCGGCGAAGGCCTCCATCATCGGCCGATAGTATTCCCGCTGCTGATGGAACCAGGCGCGAAGCTCCTCGTGGCCGAGCCCGGCCAGGGCCCCGAAGACCCACTGTCCCAGGGCGTTGGAGCACAGACTGGCGGTATTCTCGGCCTCACAGCGGGTGTGCAGCTCGAGGTTGTCGGTCACCAGGGCCCCGATGCGCAACCCGCAGCCGTTCCAGACCTTGGAGGCCGTCTCGATGCTGATCCTCCGGCCGGTGATCCCGGGAACCTCCTCTTCGGAGATCGCCCAGATGCTGGTCGGCCGCCCCCCGGTGTAGTACAGCTCGCGATAGGCCTCATCCGAGACCATCCAGAGGTCGTGCTCGACGCACAGGCGCGCCAGTTGCACCATCGTCGGGTGGTCATAGTACTGCCCGGTGGGGTTGTCGTAGGGAATCACCACCAGGGCTCCGGGGCGATGCCGGCTCAACAGGTCGCGGATCTCCTCAGGCCGAGGCAGGGTGAAGCGTCCGTCGTCCTCCAGCAGGCGCGAGAAGGAGACGGTGGCCCGGCCCAGGCGCTGGGCAAAGGCCTTGTAGTTGGGGTAGGCCGCGTCGATCAGGAGCAGAGGGGCTTCGGTGGTGCCGGCCGGCCCGCAGCAGGCCAGCGTGACCAGCTCCATGGCCTGGCTGCCGCCGTCGGTGACCAGGACATGCAGGCCCTGGGTGGGAAGGCCACTGGCCCCCAGGACGTTGAGGAAGGCCCGACGGGTCTCGTCGGTCCCCACGGTGGGGGTATAGCGCACCACGCCTTCGCAGAAGGGGCTCTCCGGTGCAGCAAGGCCATGCAGGCGACGGATCATCGCCGGGTGCATGGGCAACGAGACGTTCCCGATCGCCACGTTCAGGGCTCGGGTTCCGTCCCGGCGCCCCGCGAAGCGGATCCCGGCCAGGCGGATGGCCGACGGGTTGCGCGAGCGGATGTGCTTGGAGAGGGTGGGCATCAGGGACGCTCCAGCGGAGAAGAATGGAATGGAGTTGTCCTTGCAAGCCTCCAACTCCTTCCTGCAAGCCGGCGGCAGGCCCTGAAGATCCTTCTCCGAAGAGTGTTGTTCGTTCCAAAGCCCGATGCCCTTCTCCGAATTGCCTCCAGACATCCTCGTGGTCACGCCCAACGAGCGCATGGCCCGGCACCTGCGTGCCCGGGACGACCGCCAGGCCCGGGACGCGCTGACCTGGGAGCCCCGCGAGATCCTCTCCTGGCGCTCCTGGCTCCAGGCTCTGTGGGACGAGGCCCTGGACTGGCAGGCTCCGCGGCCGATCCTGTTGCGCCCGGCCCAGGAAGCCGCCCTCTGGCAGCAGGTGCTGGAGGACTCGCCCCCGGGAGCACGCCTCCTGAACCCCCGCTCGGCGGCCCGGACCGCCATCGAAGCCTGGCATCTCCTGCACGACCACGGCTGCGGGCTGGACCCCGAAGACCCCTTCCTGGACGACGATTCCAGGGCCTTTGCCGGGTGGGCCCACCGCGTCGACACCATGTGCGAAGCTCGGGGATGGTTGGACCCCGCCCGACTGCCGCAAGCCCTCGAGGAGGCCCTCGAAAAGGGCCAGATGGCCCTCCCTTCCGGCCTCCTCCTGGTGGGTTTCGACCGGATCCCCCCCCGCCACGAAGCCTTCCTGGAGGCCCTTCGTCGAGCGGGCTGCGGGAGCAGTGCCTGGCAGGACCCGGGCCCGCCGGGGGACTTCACCCGGACCAGTTGGGCGGACCCCGAGGCCGAGGCCGCCGCAGCGGTTCGCTGGGCCCGCGGGCTACTCTCGCATGACCCGGAGACCCGGATCGCCCTGGTGGTGCCCGACCTGGGGGGAAGCCGAACCCTGTTGGAACGCCTGCTGGAAGATCTGCTCTGCCCCGAGGCGGTCCTGCCTGGGAAGGCCCGTCGCCCTCGCCCCTACAACCTCTCGCTGGGCCGGCCCCTGGCCGACCGGGGCCTGGTCGCCGACGCCCTGACGCTGCTGCACCTGGCCCACGCTCCTCTGCCCCTGCAGCAGGTCGGGACCCTGCTCTCGTCGCCCCACCTGGGCGGCGCCGAGTCGGAACGCGGCCAACGAGGCCTGCTGGACGCGACGCTGCGCCGGCGGATGATCCCGGACGCGGGACTGGAGCGACTGGCCCGGATGGCCCGTCCGAGCGATCGTGAAGGCCTGCCCCGCCCCGATGCCTGCCCGCTCCTGGCCGACCACCTGGACCGGATGCTGGACCTGAGCCGGGATCTTCCTGTGCGGCAATCCCCCGCCCGCTGGTCGGAGTCCTTCGACGGCCTGCTGCAGGCCAGCGGATGGCCCGGCGAGCGCCCGGTCGACGGCGAGGACGCCCAGGTCCGACTGCGCTTCCGAGAGGTCCTGGCAGAGCTTCGGGGCCTGGACCTGGTGCGCCCCTCCATGACCTTCATGCAGGCCCTGGGGGCCCTGACCTCGCTGTGCCGGGAGACGATCTTCCAACCGCGGGGGCCGGAGGCGCCGGTCCAGGTCCTGGGCTTCCTGGAGGCGGCCGGTCTGGACTTCGACGCCACGTGGATGCTGGGCGTCCATGACGAGGCCTGGCCGCCCGGTGCCCGGCCCAACCCCTATCTCCCCCTGGACCTGCAGCGCCGGATGGACATGCCCGGGTCCAGCGCGCCCCACGAGTTGGAGTTCGCCCGCCGGGTCACCCGGAGAATCCTGGCCGGAGCTCCCCACGGGGTCGCCAGCCACGCCCGCAGCGAGGGAGACCGCGAGCTGCGGCCCAGCGCCCTTCTGGCCCACCTGCCGGAAGGCTCGCCGGTCCTGCCCGAGTTCCGCCCCTGGCGCGAGGTCATGCACGAAGCCGGTGGCCTGCAGGTGGCCCCCGACCGCCCTCCCCCGCCTTGTCCGCCCGGGGAGGTGGCGCGCGGCGGCACCGGGCTCTTCAAGCTTCAGGCCGCCTGCCCGTTCCGGGCCTTCGCCGAACTGCGCCTGGGTGCCCGCCCCCTGGAGGCCGTGCAGCCGGGCCTGGGCGCACGGGAGAGGGGCACCCTTCTGCACGAGACCCTGGAGCACGCCTGGCGGGCGCTGGGGTCGCAGTCGATCCTGCTGGAGGCGGCCCCGGAGAGGTTGGCCGAACTGACCGTGCAGGCCGCCGAGAAGGCCCTGACCCGGATGGCCGCGCAGCGGCCGGACGTGCTGACGGGCCGCTTCCGCCAGATCGAGCGGGATCGCCTGAGCCGCCTGGCCCTGGAATGGCTGGAGGTGGAGTGCGAACGCTCGCCCTTCGAGGTGGTGGGCTTCGAGGTCTGCCGGAGGATGGAGGTTGCCGGGCTGGTCTTCGAAGCCCGCATCGACCGGCTGGACCGCCTCCAGGACGGAAGCCTGGCCGTCCTGGACTACAAGACCGGCCGCCCGAACCCCCGACATTGGCTGGGAGACCGGCCTGAAGAGCCCCAGCTCCCCCTGTACTGCTCGGGGACCGAAGAACAGACCGGCGCGGTGCTCTTCGCCCAGGTGCGTCCGGGCGACATGAGGCTCAAGGGGGTCTCCCGGCACCCGGGATTCCACCCCCAGGTTCCCTGCCTGGCCGCTTCGGATTTCGCGGCCGTGGCCGACGACTGGGCCGCGCTGGTGAGCTACTGGCGGGACGTCCTGGCCTCGCTGGGAGCCCAGTTCCGGCAAGGGTACAGCGCGGTGGACCCGGTGCGTCGGGACACCTGCCGCTACTGCACGCTGCACCCGGTCTGCCGCGTCCACGAGCTGCGCCCGTTTGAAGCGGGCGAGTGAGGCCGGGGAGTTCAGCCCTGGGCCCCCTTCAACTGCGGAAGATCGCCGGGCGCCCGACGGTCCGGGAGGGTCCTCTGCAACCCCGGACCGCGTTCTCCTGGAGGCAGGACCCGATACAATCGCCAGGCCCGCGGGCAGCCGGCGACCCCGCCTCCCGCGGGGAAGACCCCCCACAACTGCACCCGGCCGGTCGATTCCAGGTCGGGAACGGCGACCACGGCCCCGGCCGCACTGCCGGTCTCGGGAATCGAGAGCATCACGAAGTCGGGGCGCTCGGCCTCGAGCACGGCCCCCAGCCCCCGGGAGCGTTGCAGGGGCACCCACTCCACGCCCGAGCGCAGGGCATCCACCTGCTGATAGGCCAGGAGCCGGGTCCCGGGAGGCTGTCGGGAGAGGACCGCCGCCACGCCGGGGCTGTGGACCAGCCGGGTGTGGGCCAGGTCCCAGCCGGCCAGGACCAGGCCGTTCTGCAAGGCCACCAGGCCCATCGCACCCAGAAGCCAGGTGCGCATCTGGCTCCCCCACAGGCTGCGAGGCAGGGTGAGTCCGGAAAGCAGAGGCAAGAAGGCCAGACCCAGCAGGGTCAGGGGGAGCACCATGCGGTACAGGCCCTCGGCGTGCCCCAGCGCAACCGACACCGGTCCGGCGCACGCGGCCAGGGCCAGCGCCGAGCCGGCCAGCCCGCCGAGGCGGGATCCCCAGCGCCAGCCGGCCAGGGCGAAGGCGGTGAAGCCCAACCCCAGGGCCGCGGCCTGAAGGGCTCGGGCCTCGGGGACCAGCTCGTAGAAGCAGTGGTCCACGGGTCCCCGCTGGTCGAAGTGAGGGCCGATCGGCACGATCCAGGCCGCGGCCAGTTGCATAGGCGCGACCACTCCGAAGATGGCCCAACGGGCCATGGCGTCAGGCGCCGGCTTCTGGCAGAGCAGGGTGAGCCCACGAGCCGCGAGCAGGGCCAGGGGCACCAGCGTGAAGGCCTGGTAGCGCGGGTTGGGGTCCCAGGAGGTCAGCACCGCCAGGAGCGGGACCGGCGCCAGCAGGACCAGCAAGGCCAGGCTGCGCCGGTCGCGAGGCTCGATCAGGCTGAGCGCGGCGGGGACCATCAACAGGGTCCAGTTCCACGAGGCGCTGGCCAGGGTGGCCGGGAGATGGAGCACCCCCCGAAGCAGCATCCCGGGAACCCGGGTCGACAACAGTTCGTGAACCAGCGGATCGGCGGGGTCGACCCGGATCCGACCCGGCGGTCCGAAGCGGGCCGTGAACTCGGACATGGTCTGTCCGGTGGCCGTGGTCCAGGCCCCCTCCAGGGTGTCGTACAGGGACTTCTCGGCGCTGATCAGCGTCGGAATCCCCTCGTTGAGCCAGGCCAGGTAGACCAGGTAGGGAAGAGCGGCCAGGACGAACCCGAGCAAGGTCCACCCGGCCTCCCGCCGGGTCCGCAGCATGAGCTGCCAGACCAGCACGGCGGGCAGGATCACGAGCATGTCGAAGCGGGTGGCGTAGGCCAGCCCCAGGAAGGCGCCCCCCAGGAGGAACCTGCCCGGACCGGGTGGCTGGCCGGCCTGTGTCCGGGAAGCCGGCGAGAGCGCCAAGGCCAGTCCAAGTGCAAACAGCAGCAGGAACAGGCCCTCGGTTCGGGGGACCCGAGCATACCAGGCCAGAAAAGGATGCAGAGCCACCAATCCGGAAGCCAGCAGGGCGGTGTCCTCGTCCTGCCAGAGGTTCCGGGCCAGGACGTAGACCGGCAGGAAGACCAGCCACCCCGCTCCGGCAGCCAGGGCCCAGGCATTGCCGAGCAGTCCCGCCAGCATGGGGAAGAGGGGCGGCCAGTAGCCGATCGCCGTGTAGTTCTCGGGGGTCAGGGCGCGGGTCCACAAGGTCCCGTCCAGCAAGGCCCGATGGTATTCGGCGGCGGCCCGCAGGTAGATGGCCGAATCCAACTCCAGGTACTGTGCCGGCATGGGGGCGAAGCGGAAGACCGCCGAAACCGCGGCGATCGACACCAGCCAGTTGAGGGCCCTCCTGGACATGGGCCCGGGTTTCTCGGCCGTGGCAGGGGGACCTCCCGCGCGGGAGGAGGACGCCCGTCGCGCGGGCCGTGGCCCGAAGCCATTCGTCGGACAAGCAGGATCGAAGGGCCTGAAGCGGGGAAGTCGTCTGGGCGGCCAAGGTTCGAGCCCCCCTTCCGGGTGGTGTTCAGCACTCGAACATCTGGCCGTCTTGCGTCCAGGGGCCTTGTGGGAAGTCAACAAGATCGGGAAAATTCGCTTGACCGATCAGGGATGCCGGTGACCGGGGCAGGGAAAGGCCCGCGCGGCATCCAAGCCCCGAGCCAGCACCGCGCCACGCGGAGTTGGCCGTCAACCTGTCAGGGGCGATGGCCTCTTTCCTTCTCCAGACCTGGAAGTCCCGCCCAGCCAGGAAGACCTCGGCACTCGCGCCTGGAGGTGGAAGTTGCCCCCCCACCCCTACACGGAGGACCAGCTCGTCGAGCAGCCCGCCATCCAGCTTTTTGCGGAGCTCGGCTGGCAGACCGTGTCGGCCATGGAGGAGACCTTCGGCCCGGATGGCACGCTGCAGCGCGAGACGAAGTCCGAGGTGGTCCTGGTGTCCCGCCTCCGGGCAGCCCTGGCGCGGCTGAACCCCGAATTGCCGCCCGAGGCGATCACGTCGGCGGTGGACGAGTTGACCCGGGACCGCTCAGGGATGCCCCTGGAGGCGGCCAACCGGGAGGTCTACCTGCTCCTCAAGGAGGGCCTGCGGGTCTCCGTGCCCGACCGCGAGCACGGCGGGCAGAAGACCGTGCGCCTGCGGGCCGTGGACTGGGACACCCCGGAGAACAACGACTTCCTCCTGGTCAGCCAGTTGACCGTGGTGGGCTCCCTCTACACCTGCCGGCCCGACCTGGTGGGCTTCATGAACGGCCTGCCCTGGGTGGTCCTCGAGCTCAAGAAGCCCGGGGTCCCCGCCCGCACGGCCTTCGACGAGAACCTGACCCACTACAAGTCCCAGATCCCCTCCCTCTTCTGGTACAACGCGCTGCTGGTGGCCTCGAACGGCACGGACAGCCGGGTGGGCTCGTTGACCGCCGACTGGGGGCGCTTCTTCGAGTGGAAGCGCATCCAGCGCGAGGACGAGCCCCGCCGGGTGTCCCTGGAGGTCATGCTGCGGGGCACCTGCCACCGGGGGCGCCTCCTGGACCTGGTGGAGAACTTCACCCTCTTCTCCGAGCACAAGGCCGGCCTGGTCAAGATCCTGGCCCAGAACCACCAGTATCTGGGGGTGAACAACGCCCTGGCCTCCACGCTGGAGGCCCGCGGGCGCGGGCACGGCCGGGCCGGGGTCTTCTGGCAGACCCAGGGGTCCGGCAAGAGCTTCTCGATGGTCTTCTTCGCCCAGAAGGTCCTGCGCAAGGTGCCCGGCAACTGGACCTTCGTGGTGGTCACCGACCGGGTCGAACTCGACGACCAGATCGCCCGGACCTTCAAGGCCGCGGGCGCCGTCTCGGGCAGCGAGGGCGACCAGTGCCACGCCACCAGCGGCGCCCACCTGCGCGAGCTTCTGCGGGGCAACCACCGCTACGTCTTCACCCTGATCCACAAGTTCCAGACCCCGGAGCTCCTGTGCGACCGGCCCGACGTGATCGTCCTGACCGACGAGGCCCACCGCAGCCAGTACGACACCCTGGCCCTCAACATGCGCTCGGCCCTGCCCCGAGCCCTATTCCTGGCCTTCACGGGCACGCCGCTGATCGCCGGCGAAGAGCGCACCCGGGAGGTCTTCGGCGACTACGTCTCCATCTACGACTTCCAGCAGTCCGTGGAGGACCGGGCCACGGTGCCCCTCTACTACGAGAACCGCACCCCCGAGCTGGAGCTCGTCAACCCGGACCTCAATGACGACCTCTACGACCTGATCGAGGCGGCGGAGCTCGACCCCGAGCAGGAGGCGAAGCTGCAGCGGGAGCTGGGCCGCCAGTACCACCTGCTCACCCGGGACGACCGCCTGGAGACGGTGGCCCGGGACCTGGTGCGCCACTTCCTGGGCCGGGAGTTCCAGGGCAAGGCCATGGTGGTCTCGATCGACAAGGCCACGGCCCTGAAGATGCACGACAAGGTGCGCAAGCACTGGGCCGCGGAGCGGGAGGCCGTGGAAGGCGAGCTGGGACACCTGGCCTACCTGCCCCCCGACCAGCGCCGGGCCCCCGAGGTCCGGCAACGCCAGGCGGAGCTCAAAGGGCGCCTGGAGGTGCTGGCCAGCACGGACATGGCCCTCATCGTCTCGCCCGGCCAGAACGAGATCGCCCAGATGAAGGCCCTGGGTCTGGACATCGAGCCCCACCGCAAGCGCATGAACGACTCCCAGCCCCCCCTGGCGGAGCGTTTCAAGGACCCCGAGGACCCCCTGCGGGTGGTGTTCGTATGCGCCATGTGGCTGACGGGCTTCGACGCGCCGAGCTGTTCGACGGTCTACCTGGACAAGCCCATGCGCAACCACACGCTGATGCAGACCCTGGCCCGGGCCAACCGGGTCTTCCCGGGCAAGCACAGCGGCGTCATCGTGGACTACGCCAACGTCCTGGCCTCCCTGGAGCAGGCCCTGGCCCTCTACGGGGCCGGCCAGGGGGGCCGGAACCCCGTCCACGACAAGAGCGAGCTGGTCGAGGAGCTGCGCGCCGCCGTGGCCGAGGCCACAGCCTTCTGCGCCGACCACGGGGTGAAGCTGGCGGACATCGAGGACCGTCCAGCCGGGTCCCTGGAGCGCCTGCAGGCGGTGGCCGACGCCGTGGACGCCCTGATCTCACCCGACCCCCTGCGCACCGAGTTCCTGGGCCACGAGAGGCTGGTCAGCACCCTCTACGGCGCGGTGAAGCCGCACGTAGCGGCCCTGGAGTTCACCAGCCGGGTCTCCTGCCTGGCCACCCTGGCGGCGGAGATCCGCTCCCGGCTGAATCCCGAGCCGCCGGACATCTCGGCCGTGATGGGCGGGATCCAGGACCTCCTCGACGAGTCCATCCTGGGCATCACCATCCGCGACCAGGGCCCGCCCGCCCTGGACCTCTCCCGGATCAACTTCGAGGCCCTGGCCCAGCGCTTCAAGGAATCCAAGCACAAGAACACGGACCTGGAACGGCTGAAGGCGGCCCTGCGCGCCCGCATCGTGAAGCTGGTGCGCCTCAACCGGACCCGGACCGACTTCGCCCAGAAGTTCGAGGAGCTGATCGAGAGCTACAACGCGGGCAGCCGCAGCATCGAGGAACTCTTCGAAGAGCTCCTCAAGCTCAGCCAGAGCCTGACGGACGAGCAGGAGCGCCACGTCCGCGAGAACATGACCGAGGAGGAACTGGTCCTCTTCGACATCCTCACCCGCCCCGCGCCGGAGCTCAAGCCCCAGGAGCGCGCCGAGGTCAAGAAGGTGGCCCGGGACCTGCTCCACCGCCTCAAGGAACTCCTGGTCCTGAACTGGCGCCAGAAACTCAGCGCCCGGGCGCGGCTGAAAGATGCCATCGAGGACACCCTGGACACAGGCCTCCCGCGGGCCTACACCCCCGACCTCTACAAGCAGAAGTGCAGCGCCGTGTTCGAGCACGTCTACGAGTGCTACCCCGAACGCGACCAGGGGGTCTACGCCGAGGCCGTGTGAGGAGGCGTCATTGCGCGCGCGCTCCAGGGCTTGGCTTGTGTATGGCCTCGGGTCAATTTTCGGACACAAATCGGCTTGTGTATGGCGGGTCGGACTCAATGCTCCCCCTCCCCCGCGCCTGCCCCTTCCAGCCTCCCTCGTGAAGCTGCCGGGCCCGGTTCCGTCATTCCGGGACAGCCCTGGTGGGCTGCGGGAGAGCAGGTATCCCCGAAGTGCGGGAAAGTGGGTGCCCTTGACATCTGCGGGGATCCGGGTCGGTCACCCGTCCCAGCGGGGGCAGGACCAGGCGCTGGCGCGTCAAGCACCGGTCGCGACAAGGCGAAACGCGCATGTCGCTTTGGGGGCGCGGGCCAGGCCTTCGCGCATCTGGCCCGCAGGCGTAAATGATTGATTCCCTTATTCTGCGTGAACAGACCGGCGTAGATTCCCGATGGTTCCATGCCACACCTGGCTCTTGAGTGAATAATTTTACACGCTGTTCGGTGCCCCTTTTCAACCCCATAAGTTATAATGTGAATGGCCGCCAGAGGCGCGGCCCACCCGGCAGCCAGACTGCCGAACGGGAGGGGGATCCCGTGAGCATCACCGGTACGCTTCCGTCTTCCCGAGCCCTTCCCTCGAATTTCCCCGGACCCGGCCCTGAGCAATTCCCTGAATCCGGGCCGGCGACCCGTCACCCTGAGGTCGAGAGCCTGCCAGACGAGGAACTCCTGACCTCGGCCCTGTCGGCCTCGGTGGCCCTGGTCCAGGAACGGCTCTTCCTGGGGCGCTGCCTCCTGGAGATCCAGCGGCGCGACCTGTGGAGCCAGTGGGGCTTCAGTTGCCTCAACCAGTTCCTGACCCTGGGTCTGCAGATGGACCCCCGCGAGGGCCGGGAGGCCCGCCGCGTGGCCCAGGCCCTGGAAGACCTGCCGATGCTGGCCGAAGCGGCCGAAACGGGCCGGGTCCGTTGGGCCAACCTGCGCGAGGTGGTGCGAGTAGCCACCCCCCAGACCGAGGAGTTCTGGACGCACGCGGCCCTGACGCGGCGCTACCGCCCCCTGTGCCGGATGGTCCGGCGGGCCCTGGACGGCGGCCAGGCGGCCGACGAACCCGAGGAGCGCGACAGCACGGGCACGCGCCTGCACATGAACCTGCTGCCCGAAGAGGTCGAGTTGATCCAGGCCGCCACCGCGGCTCTGTCGGCCCAGGCCGAGCGGATGCTGGACCCCTTGGAGGCCTGGCTGGACATGTGTCGGCAGGTCGTGGAGGGACGGCTGCGCACCACCCCCGACCAGTTGCAGAAGACCCGCGAGATGGTCGCGGAACTGGAGGTCCTGCGAGAGGAGCAGGACATGCGGGAGTTCCAGGCCGTGGCCCGGGAGGTGGCAGACCAGGAACGACACGCGCGTGTCATGAACGGCGGGTCCCAAGTGCGAGAGGGCGAGCTCTCCGGTGGCGCCTGGGAGATCATGGACCGGATGCCTGGCCTGCCCTGGGCGGCAGCCGCCACCGAAGAGGCGCCCATCCCCGGAGATCCCGACCTGGGCGTGGCCTGGCGCAGCCGGGTTCCCCACTGGGACGAAGCCGACCAGCGCGCCCGCCATCCCGGCGCGGCGATGCGGCGCCACGTCCTGCGCCGCGACGGCTTCCGCTGCGCCTGCCCGGAGTGCCCGCATGATGTCTGGCTGGACATCCACCACGTCAGCTTCTGGTGCAGCGGCGGGCTGACCGTGCCCGAGAACCTGGTGCTGTGCTGCTCGAAGTGCCACGCCAACATCCACGACGGCAACCTGCGGGTCACCGGCAACGCCGAGCAGGGTCTGACCTGGACCGATCGCCGCGGCCGCCCCCTGGGCGCCTGGACCGAGGCCGAGCTGGCCTTGGCGGCGCAGGAGGCGCTGGGGCGCCGGCGGGGCCTTGTGGGCCGGGCGGGCCGGGATTGGGCCCCTGGATGACACGCGCGTGTCGGTGGTGGGGGCGGAGGGCTGGCAGCCCCTGGCTGGTCTTGCCTTGAGCGCCGTCAGCAGGCCATCTCGGCAGCCGTGGCCGGGGGACCTCCCGCGCGCGGCGGGGAGGCGCGCGGCGGGGAGGCTCGCGGCGGGGAGGCTCGCGGCGGGGAAGCGCGAATCGGGCTCGGGCCACGCTGCCGAAGGGATGCCTCGCCATGTCCGCTCCATGCATCGCCCCGGACCAGGAGACCCGAGACCTGGCCCTGGACCCGACCGGCTCGTTCCTGGTGCAGGCCCCGGCGGGCTCGGGGAAGACGGGTCTTCTGACCCAGCGCTACCTGACGCTGCTGGCCACGGTCTCGGAACCTGAGGAGATCCTGGCCATCACCTTCACCCGCAAGGCGGCTGGTGAGATGCGCGACCGCCTGGTCCGAAGCCTGGCTCGAGCCGCGGCCCCCCCACCCGAGGACGCCTTTGCCCGGCGCACCTGGTCGCTGGCGCGCGAGGTCCTCGAGCAGGATCGGCGGCGAGGCTGGGGGCTGACCGACAATCCCTCGCGGCTGCGGATCCAGACCATCGACTCGCTGTGCCACGGCCTGGCCCGCCAGATGCCGGTCCTCTCGCAGTTCGGATCTCCCCTGGAGGCGGTGGAGGACGCCCAGGAACTCTACCTGAAGGCCGCCCGCGAGGCCTTGAAGCACCTGGACTCCCAGACCCGCTGGGCTCCCGCCGTCGAGCGGTTGCTGCGCCACCTCGACAACGACCTGGTCCGGGTCGAGCGCCTGGTGGCCGAGATGCTCTCGCGCCGCGACCAGTGGCTTCGCCACGTGGCCCCCCCCGAGCGGAGCCGTCTGCGCCCCGTCCTGGAAGAAGGCCTGGTGCGCGCCCTGAGTGAGGAGCTCGGGACGCTCCGGGCCCTCTTTCCGGGATCGGCCGTCCAGGAGCTTCTGGAGATGGCCCGCTACGCCCTGAGCCAGGGGAACCTGGAGCTGGCCCCCCTGGACGGATGCAGGGACCTGCCGGGAAATCGCCCCGAGGACATGCCCGCCTGGGCCGCCCTGACCGGACTCCTGCTGACCGCCAGCGGAGAGTTTCGCCGACGGGTGGACCAGCGCCAGGGCTTCCCGGCGGCGGGCAAGGGGCCGGGCAGCCTGGAGCGCAAGCTGTACAAGGAGCGCTTCGCGGCCCTGTGCCTGGACCTGGCGGAGATCGAGGACCTGTCACGCCGCCTGGCCGGCGTCCGGCGACTCCCCCCCCCGGCCTACGAGGACCGGCAGTGGGAGGTCCTGGAGGCCTTCTTCGAAGTCCTGATGCTGGCCACCGCGCAACTGACGCTGGTCTTCCGCGAAGCCGGCCGCTGCGACTTCACCGAGTTCTCGTTGAAGGCCGTCGAGGCCCTGGGCCCCGAAGACGCTCCGACCGACCTGGCCCTGGCGCTGGACCATCGGATCCGCCACCTGCTGGTGGATGAGTATCAGGACACCTCCACCTCCCAGGACCGGCTGCTGCGCTGCCTGACGGCCGGCTGGGAGCCGGGGGATGGCCGGACGCTGTTCCTGGTGGGCGACCCCATGCAGTCGATCTACCGCTTCCGGGACGCCGAGGTCGGGCTCTTCCTGCGGGCCCGGGACGAGGGGCTGGGTGCCCTGCCCCTGCGCGCCCTCTCGCTGACCAGCAACTTCCGCTCGCAGGCCGCCCTGGTGGACTGGTTCAACCAGTGCTTCAGCCGGGTCTTCCCCCACACCGAAGACCGCAACACCGGCGCCATCTGCTACTCCGCGGCCACGGCCTCGCGCCCCGCCCTGCCGGGTCCCGGAGTCCTGGTCCACCCCCTGTACCAGGAGGACCCCCGGGTCGAGGCGGCCGAGGTGGTCAAGGTCATCCAGGAGGAGAGGAGCGCGGACCCTCATGCCCGCCTGGTGGTGCTGGTCCGCAGCCGCGAGCACCTGCGCGAGATCCTGCCCGCACTCCGCCAGGCCGACCAGCCCTTCCAGGCCGTGGAGCTGGAGAAGCTGGACACCCGCCCGGTGGTCCAGGATCTGCTGGCCCTGACCCGGACCCTGCTGCACGCCGGCGACCGGGTGGCCTGGCTGGCCGTGCTGCGGGCCCCCTGGTGTGGCCTGACGCTTCACGACCTGACGCTGCTGGCCGCGGGCGAGGAAGCGGCCCTGCCCGACCTGCTGGCCGACCCGGTGGCCCTGGATCGGCTCTCTCCCGACGCTCGCGCACGCGCCGGACGGGTGCACGACATCCTGCAGGAGGCCTGGAGCTCGCGTCGCCGCCAGCCCCTGCGGCGCTGGGTGGAAGGGACCTGGATGGCCCTGGGGGGACCGGCGTGCCTGGCTCAGCCCGGCGATCTGGAGGATGCCCTGGCGTACCTGGCCATCCTGGATGGCTTCGACGAGCGCTCGGAGTGGCCCGACGTGGCGGATCTGAACTCCAGGCTTCGCCGTCTCTTCGCCCGCCCCGACCCCTCGGCGGGCCCTCGGCTGCAGGTCATGACCATCCATCGGGCCAAGGGCCTGGAGTTCGACGTCGTCCTTCTTCCGGGGCTGGGGCGGCGGACCCGTCGTCCAGGCCAACCCCTGATGCTGTGGGCCGAGCGTCTCAACCAGGTCGGCACCACCGACCTGCTGTTGGGCCCGATCACCGAGATCGGCCGGGACCGGGACCCCGTCTACTCCTGGCTGGCCGACGTCGAGGCCCGTCGGGAGGTCAACGAGACGTCCCGGCTTCTGTATGTGGCGGCCACCCGGGCCATCCGGCGGCTGCACCTCTTCGGCCAGGTGGACCGCGATGCCGAGACCGGCGAGGTGGCCGAGCCGCCCGAAGGCACCATGCTGGGATTGCTCTGGCCGGTGGTGGCAGCGGACTTCGCGCCGGGACAGGCCGGCCCCGAGGCCTGTCTCCTGCCCGCCGAAGAGCCCCCGCCGCCAATCCCGGGAACGACGTTCGACGAGGAGGATCCCCTGGCCGACCCCCTGCCCCCCCTGCGGCGCCTGGAAGCCGAACCGCGACTCCCCGACCCTCCCCCCGCCGTGGCCCTGCGCCCGCAGCGGGACGAGACCCTGGAGGAGGCCCCGGAATTCCGCTGGGCCAGCGAGACGGTGCGCCACGTGGGCACCCTGGTCCATCGCGTCCTGCGCTCCATCTCCCATGAAGGCCTGGCGGCGTGGGACGCCTCGCGCCTGGAGACGATGCCAGGGGCCCTGCGCGCGGCCCTGGTCCGACTGGGCGTCCCCCAGGACGAACTGCAGGCCGGGACCCGGGCCGCGATGCAGGCCCTGTCGGGTCTTCTGGATTGCCCCCGAGGCCGCTGGATCCTGGATCCGGCCCACCGCGAGGCGCGCAGCGAGTATGCCCTGGCGGGCCGCCTGCACGGGCGGGTGGTGCGCGTCCAGGTGGACCGCACCTTCGTCGACGACCAGGGCGTCCGCTGGATCGTGGACTACAAGACGGGAACCCACGAGGGGGGAGAGCTGGAAGCCTTCCTGGACTCCGAACAGCAGCGCTATCGTCCGCAGATGGAGCGCTATGCCAGGTTGATGCAGCGCCTGGACCCGCGACCGTTGCGGCTGGGCCTGTACTTCCCGCTGCTGAGGGGATGGCGGGAGTGGAGCCCAGAGAGTTGAGGGCGCCCGACCCTCAGGCGCCGGGCGGAGGCTGCGGGCGTCCCCGGACCACCAGCCCCAGCATCCCGGCCAGCACGCCCGCCATGCCGAGCCGGCCCAACCCCTGGAAGAACCCTCCGATCTCCACGCTGCGATGCAGCAACCTCATCTGCCCGAAGAGATAGTTCCAGTCGTGGCCCTCCAGGGGATCGGCCCCGAAGAGCGGCAGCAGCAGGAAGCGGGCATCCTTCATGTAGATGCCCATGTTCTGCATCGAGGCGAAAAGCCACAGCAGGGCCACGCAGGCCGAGAACGGCTCGCGTCGCTTCCAGAAGAAGTAGACGGCGAATCCCAGGGGCAGACCCAACTGGGCCAGGGTGCCCCCCGCCGCCACCAGGAACCTGGGTGCAAAGGGCATCAGCACCAGGTGCCCGGCCTCGTGGAAGGGCAGGATCGCATAGTCCAGCAGGCCGAAGTGGGCGGGGCGGGTGAAGTAGGGATACGACAGCCAGCCCGCCAGGATCAGGACCCCCACGTGGAAGCGCCAGCGCCAGGCGTCCTGCAGGTACTGCATCTCCAAGGCCACCCCGTGGGCCGCCTGGCAGGCCCGGGAGGTCGGCGCCGCGAGCTCGCCCTGGCACTGGAAACAGGCCAATTCCCCCGAGCGGTTGCTGGCCCCGCACTGCGGGCAGCGCACGTAGCCCCCCCGACTCACGCAGGGTCCTCGGCGGAAGCCGCCACGCCGACCAGCCCTCGGGATCGCCGCAGGCGCAGGCGGACCGACCAGACCAGCCATCCCAGGCCCAGCACCAGGATCCCCCCCATCCACGCGGTATACCAGTCGGGAAGATTCCTTCCGAAGACCCACACGTAGGTCCAGGGCGACAAGGTGCTGGAGAGGTTCAACAAGGCCAGCGCGGGGATGGGCTGGAAGCAGCGCCGTCGGACCAGGGCCACGATCCGCGCCAGGGTCCAGCAGAAGACCACGCTCTTGAGCGCGTACAGGGCCGCAAAGACCAGGGGATCAACCTGGTAGTAATGCGTCAGGTGGTTCCAGCAGAAGGTCCACCAGGCGGACAGGTCAGACGACACAAGAGCATTCTACCACGGATGGCGCCAGGACAAGACAACCGGCCCCCCGGGCACAAGCCACGAGGAGCCGGCGGGTGGGGTCGTCGGGCGTCCGAGCGACCTTCAGATTCAGCGCCCCGGGGGGATCGCCGCGTAGTACAGGCCGTCGGGGTTGCGGAAGACCAGGTGGCTTCCCTGGGCGGCCAGCCGCAGGACGCCGGGCTTCTTGTTCTGCAGTCCGGGCAGGGGCCTCAGGTCATAGCCCGACTGCTGTCGGCCATAGAGCAGGTTGATCAGTTGGCCTGCCTTGCGCCCCTCGGTCAGGACCAGCGTGCCGGCATCGTCCGAGATGAACGGATAGTTGTACTCCCGCTCTGGCGGAAGGGCAGGGGCTTCCCAGAGGTTTCCACTCGAAGCATCGAAGAGCATCGCCAGCGAGAGCCCCTGCTTCGAGACCCCCGTCAAGGCCAGGTGCCCCCCCATGCCCAGCATGCTGGTGACGCGGTCGAGCGTGGCGATCTCGTGGAACCCGGAGTCCTTCTTCCAGCAGGTCATCTTGAAGGTCCCTTGGAGGGTCCCCCCGATGAAGGCCAGGGAAGGATCCAGCCAGCGCGCGTTGCGGACCTGGTCGAAGTGGTCATACACCGCCGCCACATCGACACCGGTGGAGCCGATGGCCTGCTCGTCGGTCCGATCCGGAGCCAGGGTCACCAGGGTCAGGCCCTGCCGGGTCCCATTGGAATCCAGCGGATGGCCGAGGGTGTAGAGCCGGCCCTGATACGGCCACAGGACGTGAGGCTGGGCGACGAACCGGGTCACGCCCATCCCGGAATGGATGAACTCCCGCAGGTCGCCCGTCTGCAGGTCCAGGTACCAGAAGGAGGCTCCCTCGCGGGCCAGCAGGACCACGCCCCGCTCGTCGGGGGTCATGGTGAGCTGCAGGAAACGCGGCATCTTCAGGGGGATCTTGCGGGCCTCGCGAACCGAGCCGTCCGAGTTGAAGCGGAGGACCCAGAGCCGGGAGAGGGCCCCCGACCGGGTGGCCTCCCCCTCCAGGTCCTCGGTTGCCAGGAGTGTGCGGCCGTCGCGGCTCAACTGGGCGGGCCAGAAGAGATCCGGGCGGTCCACCCCCAGCCGGGACAGATCCCGGTTGGCCAGGAAGGCCAACGAGGAGTCTGCCCGCGCGGGGTGGACCGGCCAGAGGACCGCCACGGCCAGGACCAGCAGGCCGAACCCTGCCAGGAACTTGACCGTCCTTGCGTTCATCACGTTGGAAGTGCCCTCACACCGAGAGTCAGGAGACGCGCTGCAACTGCTTGACCACCGGATGCCAGTCCCACATCTTCAGGCGCTGCCCGTCGCGCACGAAGTAGGACTGGTAGTTCTGGTGATCCAGGCCCAGCTCGGTGATCCCCAGGTCGGCCAGGGACTTCACCTCGGAGATTCCGGCGATGGCGTTTCCGTTGGCATCCTGCCACACGAAGAGCCCGTCGAGTTCGTCGCCGGTCAGCCGACCGTCGCGGTTGCGGTCCAGGGTGGCCAGTTCTTCATAGCCATCCGCAAAACCGTTGCCCGAGCCGAAGAGGCAGGTTCCGTCCACCGGGCCGCGATCCTTGAGGCGGACGAGCAGGCCGTCCTGGGGCTTGACCCACTCCATCAGGACCGGCTCGCCGCTGCCGAAGAAGTCGAAGACGGCCAGAGGGCCGGACATGGTGTCCTGGGGAGCGTTCCAACGACCTGCGGAGGCCCCCAGCACGCCGGTCCCGTCCATGTTCAGGACGATGGGAGTGACCCCATACTTCGTCTTGGTGGTCGTGTAGGTCACGTGGACGTTCTGCTGGTATTCCTTCCAGCGCTCCAGGACCTTCTGCCGGGTGGTGTCCTTGTGCATGTCCTCCCAGATGTAGTCGACGATGTCCACCGTCTTGACCCGGGTCCCCTGGGCGGCGTACCCGCCCTCGGCAGAGTCGACGTCCCCGATCAGGATCAGGTCGGGGCTGTCCTGGACCGTCACGCTGGACTCGGTGCGGTCGAAGGTCTCGCCGGTCTTGGTATAGGTGTCATACAGGTAGCGGTCGGCCACCTCCCGCTCGGCAGCCCGAAGGAACGAGAGCCAGGTCTTCGTGCTGGACGAGGTGCTGGTCTCGGTGCGGAACCGGCCGTTGTACTGCAAGGACATGCTGGTCCGCCAGGTGCTGGCGTAGCGGGTCACGGTCTTGTGGGATTCGGAGCGCACCGTGTTGGTGATGATGTTGCCCAGGTCCCGGATGATGGGGGCCAGGTAGGTGGTCGAGGTCGAGGTCACACGCTGCGTCTTCACCGTGTTCCGGTTGGTGATGGTGGTGTTGCTGCCGCCCGCATTGTCGGACCCGTCCTCCGTCCCGCTGACGCCGGCTGCGGCCGGAAGGGCCAGCAGGCCTGCGACGAGGAGGATTCCGAAGGTTCGTGCCAGGACCTGATGCATTTCCGTGGCTCCTCCAAATCGGTGCTCGGGCGTCTCCCGGGAAGGCGCCCAGTCATGGTTCATGGATCCTCCTCCCACCTGCGCGCCAGGAATCTAGGATGGTAACAATCTTTTAACCTCGCTCAGGCCTCCAGCCCCGTCAGGAAGGCGGCGAGTTCGGCCTGCAGGACCTCCGGCAGCGTTCGGGAGGCGGACAGCTCGCGCAGGAGGTACTCGGTGACCCGATTCTCACCTGGCGCCTGGGCCGCCAGGCTCATCAGGGTGCGCAGCAGGACTCGCGCCAGGTCGACCCGCGTCCCGCGCACGACGGTCCCCTCCTCGGAATCGCAGGTCAACAGGGTCAGCAGGAAGCGCTGGGTGTTCTCGCGGCGAGCCAGGGCCAGCGCCTCCGGCCGCTGGCTGTGCACCTCCAGCACCCGGACGGCGGTCTCGCGAGCCAGGGTGAAGCCCAACTCTCCGGGACGCACCTTCAGCACCTGCCCCAGAATCTCCCAGAGGGGGGTCTCGCGGTGGGCGTAGAGGTCCCGCCCCTGCTCCACGGCCGTCAGCCAGTCCTCCAGGAACGAGAAGAGCCGCACCACGACCATGCGCTGAAGGCGCTCCGGGATCTCCTGATGGCAGGCCAGGGCCCCCAGGATCCGGAGCGCCTGGTCCCGATCCTGCTTGCTCCAGGGCGCAGGGACCCGGACCCCGTCCCCCACGGCGGCCTCGGACAGGGTCTCGCGCAGCAGGGCTTCCAGGCTTTCGGGTTGTCCTCGGCGCAGGACCGTGCGACAGAGCTCGGCGACCAGGGACTCCGCTTCCAGCGGCAGGGGGCCCTCGGCGCAGAGCCTCTCCAGGCCCTCCAGGCAGGCCCGCAGCACCTTGCGGTCCGGTTCAGCCGCCCCCAGGACCCGCCGAAGAACCTCCTCGATCCGACGACGGACCACCAGGTCCCCAGACCGATGGATCTCCAGAAGCGCGTCCACCCTGGCCTTGGCGAAGCGGTCCAGGGGGTCGGCCAACCGCTCGACCAGGGCCAGCTTCACGTCGGCCTCCAGACCGGGGGTGCCGCCCACCTCTCCCAGGGCCGCCCAGGCCACGGGCAGGGCCTCGCGCCCCAGGAAGGGCTCGTCCAGAAGCTCCTCGAGCGCCTCCCGCAGCCGCCGGAGTTCGACGGAGCCGGGCGGCATCCGCCGGGCCAGGCGGCCCAGCAGGGCCAGGCGGCTGGCCTCCCCTCCCGAACCCAGGGCCACCTCCTCCCGGACGCTCGCCAGGGCCCGCTGAAGGACCTCCGGGCCCATGGCGGCCAGGGCCTCCAGGACCGAGGCGTCGTCGGGCTCCTCCATCCTCCAGGCCTCGTCCAACAGGAAGGACACAACCGGCTCTCGAGGCGGCGGGCTGTTGCGCAACCCCTCCAACAGGGCCGGACGGGTCAACTGACCGGTCCGCACCATGGCCAGCAGGGCCGCGCGGTTGCGCGAGAGGATCTCTTCGCAGGCGAAATCCACAAAGGCGCCCTCCGGCGGCATCACCGCCTGATGGGAGCGGTAATCGTGCCAGAGGTGCACCAGCCAGGTCCGCTGCTCCAGGCCGAGCGCACCGGCCTGCCGGGGGTCGGACAGACGCGCCAGGGGCTCGGGCCCCAGGGTCCGGAACGTGACCCGCAGACGGCGACGGATGGCCTCGTCGTCCCCGTGCTCGCGAAACACGGTCACCAGGCGGGCCACCACCCGCTCGTGCTGCTCGGAGCTCAGGCGCACCCGGGCCAGGATGCTGCCGAGCCAGGCAAGCTGATGAGGGTCGGCCGTGGAATCCCAGCGGCGCAGGAGATAGGCCGCCAGCGCCGGATATCGCGCTGCCAGATCGACCAGGAAGGCCGAAACGGCAAAGCGCTCGTGCAGTTCCAGTTCGTCGGCCGGGGCCAGGAGGGCATCCAGGAAGGCCTCCAGAGGCCCTGGATCGAGACCGACCAGGGGGACCATGCGGGTCAGCCGGGGCAGGAGGTGGGCTCGGAACTCGGGGCGTCCCAGCAAGGGCGTCAGGGCCGGAAGCAGAACCGCTTCCAGGATGCTGGCGTAGCGGTCTGCGGCGCGCTCGGCGAAGAAGTAGAGGGCATTCCGGATCCCCGAAGGCTCGTCGCTGAGCAGGTCGCCCAGGGCGCGGCCGAAATCCCGATCCAGGCCGTCGCGAACCAGGTTGGCGACCTCCCGGGAAAGCTCCGGGCGCCCCCGCCGCAAGGCCGTCACCATCAGGCTGGTGGGGTCCTGCCCGCAGACCGTGGTGGCCCGGAACAGGTAGCGGAAGGCTTCCAGCAGCTCGGCGGGTTCCTCGGCATCCAGCAGGGTCAGGGCCGCCTCCTCCATGCGCCGGCGATCCCACAGCAACCCCTGGAAGGAGGACGGGTCGCTGGCCCCCAGCACGGCGGGGAGCAGCGATCCCGAAGATCGGGCCAGCGAGCCTTCGGGCATGGCTTCGTCGGAGGTCAGCACATGACAGGTGCCCCCCTCGACCACCAGCGCCACCTCATGGCCCCGGAGAAGCTCCTGCACCTGCCCGGGCTGCAGGGGACCCGAACCGCTCCAGGCCGGGGCCATGAGCAGGTCCTGGGCCGAGCCGGGGTGCGCCGCCTCGTCCAGGAAGGCCAACGAGAACCGCACCCCGCGGCTTCCCAGGCCGAAGACCCGGGCTCCCAACCGGTGTCCCAGCGCAACCCCGAATTCCTTCAGGCCCTGCACGCATTCCGCGGCCGAAGTGTACTGCGTGGGATCGAAGCTGTCCGGGCTCATCCGGCCCCTTTCCCCGTGGCCCCGCCCGGTTCCCTGCCCCGCGGGAGTCGAAGATCACCGAATGGGGGAAGGGCCCGGCTGAAGCCGCAAGGCAAAAAGAATCGGCCCGGCTTCTGCCGCAAGACAACAAATCGGCCCGGCTTCTGCCGCAAGACAACAAATCGGCCCGGCTTCTGCCGGGCCGATCCTATTGTTGGGCGGGATGAACCGAGGGATCCTAGGAGATGATCGGAACCCGCTCGATGTTCATCTGGCCGTTCTCCCAGGTCACGACGCCCACGTAGGGACGACCCTGGGCATCAAAGAGGTCCTTGGTCTCGACCCGCTGACCCGGGTTGGTCATCAGGATCCGCCCGGCGTCGATCAGGCGCTTGATGTCGTCCCGGGTCCTCTTCTCGGTCTCGACGTCCTTGCCCAGAGGGAAGGCCTCGTCCACCGGAGTCTTGACCACGGCGCCCTCGAACTGACCGAACCCGCTCCCGCGCAGGGTGGTCTGGACCATCCGGAAGTTCTCGGAAGCCGGCACGGCATCCTCCGCATTGGCGTAGAGGTTGGGCGAGAGGATCTCGCGGTTGGTGAAGACCTCGCGGATCCGGCCGGCCTGCTGGCCCGCGTTGTGCTTCTCGTCGGACTTGACGAAGGCCTCGGCCATCTGGCGATAGGTGAACTGCCCCTTGGGGGCCTCGCGCACCAGGTTGGCCAGCATCTTGATGCCCTCCTGGCCGGTCTGCTTGATGGCCTCCTGAGGCGGAATCCCGGCGTCCATCTTCTCCTGGTTGATCTGGGTCAGCACTTCGTAGAAGGCGCCGGTCCACAGACGCGAGAAGTCGTGGGCCTCGTGCCCGAGCCGGTCGGGTCCGCCCCGCTCGGGCAGGGTCCGGGGATCGGCCCACTTGAAGTTGTTGACGGCCTGGCGCAGATAGTCGCCCCCTGTGCGGTTGGTGCCCGAGGCGTTGTTGATGCCGCGTCCGAGCTCTTCGGCCACGCCGGAGAGGATGCTAGGCTTGCTCAGGTCGCCGCCGTTCTGGTCCACCACCTTGGCGACCACGGCCTCATCCTGCGTCCCCATCAGGATGGCCATGGAGTCGGCGAAGGACTCGTGGAAGCCGCCCGTGTCGGAGTTCCAGGCAGCCAGGTAGCCGGGCCGCAAGCCATCCAGGATGGCGTGTCCCACCTCGTGGGAGACCACCTCGCCGGAGCTTCCGCTCTGGATCAAGGTCCCGGTGACCCGATCCGTGTCGTGGAAGAAGTTCACGCTGCCGTCGTTGCGCGAGTAGTAGGCGTTCAGCATCGGACGGTCCTGGTGGTCCGGATAGACGCCCATCTGAGGCCGGCGGAAGGCCCAGTCCACCTTGCCACCAAAGGCCGACTCGAAGGTCTCGAGGGTCTTCTGGGCAGCCGAGAAGGCCACGGCCGAGGTCGAGCGCGGGTCCTTGGCTTCGAAGACGTAGTCTCCATCGGCGTTGGGCTGGAGCGAGGTACCCTTCATGGCGAAGCGCTCGGTCCGAGGACCGGCCTCCACGCCCTTCAGGACCGTGGTCCCGGGATCCATGACCAGGCGATCCTGGGAATTGTAGCTGAACTCGGCTTCCTGGGCGACTTCAGGCTTGGAGGCCGGGGGCGCAGGAGAAGCGGCGTTGAAGGACCGGATGGACGACAACTGCATGCTGGCAGACTTCCTTTCGCAAGCGGCAAGGTTGGAGACATGCCGCGCAGACTCTCACCCTCAGGTTAATCATTGTGGACCCAAAGATTATTTCCATCCGGTGAACATGGCTACACCATCCGATCATGGGCCACAGGAGCTATGAGGTTTGCTATGATCCTCTCCATGCTCAGGGTTCGAGAACTCGAGCGAGCAAAGCTCAACCATGCGCTCGGTGCCTTTCTCGCCTTTGGAGTCCTGGAAGCGGCCGTCGCCGTCTACGCGATATCCCACCCGATGGAGACCCATGGCCTGCCCTGGACCACGCCGCTATCGGTTGGAGCGCTGCTGCTTGGGCTGGCACTGTTCGTCCGTGCTCTGTGGCGCGTGCGGGCTGGAAGAATGTTCAGCCTGGTCGCGATCGGGCTGCTGATTCTTGCCGTCACCTTGGCTTTAAGACCGATTGCCGCTCTTCCGGAAGGGCCGTACCAGATTGTCGTCCATAAAGCCGAGCGCAACCTGCAGCTCAAGC
>Ga0334890_1001904_pt1 | contig 25752 bp, 25 predicted proteins | sample GraSluR1_MG_3_FD_207220 | JGI IMG/M metagenome (GOLD analysis project Ga0334890, IMG submission 207220) | Sludge microbial communities from methane-producing bioreactor in Wageningen University, Netherlands - Granular Sludge_31_08-R1 | ecosystem: Engineered > Bioreactor > Anaerobic >... | reverse complement strand
CGAGGTGATCGACGTCTTGGCACAGAAAGCCGGCGCCGGAGCAGAAGTGGCGGCAATCACGGAGGCCGCCATGCGCGGCGAGTTGGACTTTACGCAGAGCCTGAAGCGACGCGTCGCCCTGCTCGCGGGGCTTGACGAAGCGGCGTTGGCAGAAGTGGCCGAGGACTTGCCCTTGACGGAGGGCGCCGAGCGCGTGGTCGGAACACTTAAGCGCCTTGGCTACAAGACCGGCATTCTCTCCGGCGGGTTCGATTACTTCGGCTTGCGGTTACAGGAGAAACTGGGCATCGACTTCGTACACGCCAACAAACTGGAGATCGTTGACGGGCGGCTGACAGGTCGCCTGCTCGGGGATATCGTGGACGGGCCGCGCAAAGCAGCGCTTTTGCGGCAGATCGCCGAGGCTGAAGGGTTGTTGCTGGAGCAGACGATCGCTGTGGGCGACGGCGCCAACGACCTGCCAATGCTGTCGGTGGCCGGGCTTGGGGTGGCGTTTCACGCCAAGCCGATTGTGCGCGAGCAAGCCGAACGAGCGATTTCCAATGTTGGGCTGGACGGCCTGCTTTTCTTGATCGGCGTGCGCGAACGCGAGGTGCGCCAGACGCTAGATGCCGAACCGGCATAGACTGCGCCGGCGCATCCGGACATGGGGCGATCCGGCGGTCTTTTGGCATGATTCTACAGCGGAGGATGAATTACGATGGAAAATCGCCGTACTCGCTATGCGATCGTGGGCACAGGCGGCAGGGCCGGCATGTTCATCGACGCGATCACGGAGACGTACAGCCAGTGGTCGAAGCTGGTCGGCTTATGCGACCTAAGCCAGGTGCGCATGGACTGGTACAACGCGCAGATCGTCCGACAAACGAATGGGGCCTCCGTGCCGACGTATATGGCCGGAGACTTCGACAAGATGGTGCGCGAAACCAAACCCGACGTGGTGATTGTGACGACAATGGACTGCTGGCATCACCACTACATTATCCGCGCCATGGAGTTGGGCTGCGACGCAATTGCCGAGAAGCCGATGACGATTGACGGGCAAAAGGCGCGCGCCATCTTGGATGCGATCGAGCGCACCGGGCGCAATCTGCGGGTGACCTTCAACTACCGTTATGCTCCGCTCAGCACAAAAGTGCGGGAGTTGATCATGCAGGGAGTCGTCGGCAAACCGCTGCACGTCAACTTTCAGTGGGTGCTGGATACATATCACGGCGCGGACTACTTCCGCCGGTGGCATCGGGAGAAAGACAAATCCGGCGGGCTGCTGGTTCACAAGGCAACGCACCACTTCGACCTGGTGAACTGGTGGATCGCGTCGCAACCGGAGACGGTCTTTGCGATGGGGGCGCTGCACTACTATGGCAAGACGAACGCGGAAGCCCGCGGCGAGATCTATCCGTACGAACGGTATACGGGCGTACCGGAGGCGGAGAACGATCCTTTCGCCTTGCGGCTGGACCAGAATGAGACGCTGCGCGCGCTCTACCTAAACGCCGAGGCGGAGACAGGCTATCTGCGCGACCGCAATGTATTCGGCGAGCCGGTTACGATTGAAGATACGATGAGCGTCACGGCGCGCTATCGCAATGGTGCGCTCCTCACCTATTCCCTGATCTGCTATAGCCCGTGGGAAGGATACCGGATCGCCATTACGGGTGATAAGGGCCGGCTGGAGGTGGAACTGGTCGAGCAGGTGGGGAGGACGTTTGTCGCCGGGCAAGAGGAAACGGTGCTGCCCGACGAAGAGACTCTCGACCGATTCGGCGGCAAGCACATCCGGGTGTATCCCATGTTCGGCAAGCCGTATGAGGCCCCGATTCCGGAGACGACGGGCGGCGGACACGGCGGCGGAGACCGAGTCATGTTGGAGCAGATCTTCTCGCCAACGCCCCCTCTGGATCCGTTTGCGCGGGCCGCTTCGCACATCGACGGGGCGGCTTCAATTCTTCTGGGCATTGCGGCCAATATGTCGATGGCAGAAAACCGGCTCGTCTCAGTCGACGAGATCTTGCCGCTGGCGCAATTCTAGATTTGCGGTCATCTGGCCGAGCGTTCATGTCCGACCCGGATAGTCGAGCAACCATCATGGCAAGCAAGGCGTACATATGCCATGCAAAACACTATATACAAGAGGTGAAGGATGTTGCGATGCGAACACGGACTGGCGGTTACCCGATTGGCTTCCGTCGAGGCGGCGGTGAATGGCAATCCGATCTCGGCGAACTGGTGCAATGGGCTGCAACAAACGGCCTGGAGGTGATCGATCTACGCAAAGACGCGCCCGAAGTCGGGCGGATTGCCACAGAAGCGGGCTTGCGCATCGGGTCGGTAGACCTGCTAGACAACAAGTCAATGATCTCGGCTGATAAGGGCAAGCGCGCCGAAGCCGTCGCCGCCAATGCCGAATACGTGAAGCAATGCGCCAAGTTCGGCACGGTCAACCATTTCCTGGTGATGTTGCCGGACGATCCGGCGCTGCCGCGCGCGGAGAACTTCGGATATATGGTCGAGAGCTTTGGCGAACTGGCGCCGGTATTGGAGCGGCACAATGCTCGGCTTGCGATTGAGGGTTGGCCCGGACCAGGCGCGCTGTGCTGCACGCCCGAAGGATATCGCGCGCTATTCCGCGAGATTCCTTCGCCGGTGATGGGCATCAACTACGATCCGTCGCATCTAATCCGGATGGATATTGACCACTTGCGATTTCTAGAGGAGTTCGTGGATCGGGTATACCATGTCCACGGCAAAGACGCGCAGCACCTCGTCGAGGCCTATTACGAATATGGCCGCGAGCAACCTGCGACGTTTGCCAAACCGGAGCCGTACAGCGGTATGACGTGGCGATACACCATTCCAGGGCATGGCGTGGCGCGTTGGGCGGAGATCTTCCGGACCCTGGAAGCGAACAACTACAACGGGTGCGTGTCGATTGAATTGGAGGATCGCAATTTCTATCGCGAGGCGGAGGCCGAACGCGAGGGCATTCTGCAGGGAGCGCGCTTCCTGACAGGGTGCTGATGCAGGCTGCTGCGATGCCGGCGCGCATGTGGGCGGGCATCGAGCGCAAACGCTTGCGCCCGCCCTTTGTGTCCGAACGCATCTGGTGTTACTATTGAGACGCCCACGATTCTGACACGCGCGCCGCATGTCAACGCTCAACTCGCAAACGACAACCGAATACCGTTGAACTACGATACATCAGACCAACTGGAGGAATGAAGCGATGGACGATATCCTGACTGCCATCCGGACAGCCGTCATTCAGGGCAACGCGGGAGAGGTCGAGTCACAGGTAAAGGCGGCGTTGGAGGGCGGCATCGCCCCCAAGGCGATCCTGGATCAAGCGCTGATCGACGGGATGCGCGAGGTCGGCGCGAAGTTCGAGGAAGGCGAGTTCTTCGTGCCGGAGATGCTCGTCGCCGCCCGGGCGATGAAGGGCGGTCTGACGCTGTTGCGTCCTCGCTTGATCGAGGAAGCGGTGGAGCCGCTTGGCCGCGTCGTGATCGGCACCGTGCGCGGCGACATGCACGACATCGGCAAGAATCTGGTTGGCATGATGATGGAAGGCGCGGGTTTCGAGGTCAAGGACCTGGGCGTGAACGTGGCGCCGGAGCAGTTTGTAGAGGCGGCCAAGGCCGGAGATGTGGACATCATTGCGCTGTCTGCGCTTCTGACAACCACCATGCCGAACATGGCCGAGGTGATCAAGAAACTGGACGACGCCGGCGCGCGCGACAAGGTGAAAGTGTTGGTAGGCGGCGCACCTGTCACCGAATCCTTTGCGCAGCGTATCGGCGCGGACGGGTTTGCACCGGACGCTAGCCAGGCGGCGACGCTCGCTAAATCGCTGGTCGTGTAGGGCGAGTACGGCATGGCCGGAGACAGCATGACGCCAAAGGAGCGCTGGCTCGCCGTATTGGCGGGCCAGACTCCGGATCGCGTGCCAATGGACTATTGGGGGACGCCTGAGGCCACCCGCAAGGTACGAGCTTACTTGGGGTGTCGCACGCGCTGGGACATGATCGAACGGCTCCGGATCGACGCGGTCGTAGGAGTCGGCCCGGAGTACGTAGGGCCAAAGCTGCCGCGCCTTACCGACATGTATGGGCGGCGTTACAAGAATGTCGACTACGGTGGCGGCAAGTATCTGGAGTGCATTAGCGGTCCGCTGGAAGGGTATCATTCGGTCGATGAGATCGAGGCCAATTACACGTGGCCTAGCGTTGACTGGTTCGACTATTCGGGCATTCCGGGCCAGATACGCGGTCGCAAACGTAACTACCCAATCCGGGGAGGCGGCTCCGAGCCGTTTTTGATCTACGCAGAACTACGCGGCCGTGAGCAGTCCTATATTGACCTGGTTGAGCATCCGGACATTGTTCACTATTGCCTAGATAAGCTGTTCGACTTCTGTTACGAGAACACCCTCCGCATCTACGAGCAGATCCCAGACCAGGTCAATCTTTCGTATGTGGCGGAAGATTTCGGCGGGCAGGAGAGCTTGCTTTTCTCTCCTGCGGTAATCCGCGAGTTCTTCCTGCCGCGCATGAAGCGCATGGTCGACCTGGCGCACCAGGCCGGCGCATATGCGTTCTTTCACAGCGACGGGGCCATCCGGCGGATCATACCTGACATGATCGGGATCGGGGTCGACATACTGAACCCGATACAGTGGCGTTCTCCTGGCATGGATCGGTCCGGGCTGAAGAAGGACTTCGGCGACAAGGTTGTCTTGCACGGGGGCGTGGACAATCAATATACGCTGCCGTTCGGCACGGTCGACGAGGTGCGGGCAGAGGTGCGCGAGAATATCGAGATCATGGGGCAGGGCGGGGGGTACGTGCTGGCGCCTTGCCATAACATTCAGGCTGTCAGCCCTCCGGAGAACGTGGTTGCGATGTACGAAGCAGGGTGGGAGTACGGCCGGATCTATTAATGAGGCGGTGAACGGCCCGGCATGTGACATCAGAGAACGGCGGCGCCATAGCTCGCGCCGCCGCAGCTAATACGCTTCTGTTGGAGCAGGGGCGACACAAACCGCGTTGACCTGACCGGCTATAGCGCACAGCCGGAAAGCCCGCTCGTGTAACAAACTCTAGGCGCATTGGCGTTCGTCACGCCAAAGAAGGAGCGCGCTCGATTATGACTGACCGTGATCCGGACTTTTATTGGGTTTTTACAGGCGCCTATACACGCCGCGAGCCGCATGTTGAGGGCAAGAGCCGGGGTATTCACGTACTGCGTTTCGACCGAGCTTCAGGAGCGCTTAACCCCGTAGCTGACATTCCAGGCCTGGACAATCCGTCCTATTTGACGCTTCATCCTCAGGGCAAACTCCTGTACGCCGTTAATGAAATCAGCGACTATCAGGGCAAGGTCGCGGGAGCCGTGTCGGCATACCGGATTGATCCTGCCGCCGGCGTTTTTGAGCCGCTCAACCAGCAGTCCACGCAGGGCGGGTCGCCGTGCTACATCACGGTGGACAAGGCGGGACGGAATGTACTGGTGTCGAACTACGGGAGCGGCAGCATTGCCGTGTTGCCCATACGGCCAGACGGGTCGCTGGGGAACGTGAGCGACTTGGTGCAGCATCACGGCTCAAGCGTTCACACTCCGCGGCAGGATGCGCCCCATCCGCATTCGATCAATCTCGATGCGGAGAATCGTTATGTGTACGTTCCCGATCTTGGGATCGATAAGGTGATGATCTACCGGTATGACGGGGAGAATGGCAGACTCTTGCCAAACAATGAACAGCCGTGGGCCAGGACAAAATCGGGAGCTGGGCCTCGTCATCTTGCTTTCCATCCGCGCGGCGATTATGTATACGTGATCAACGAGTTGGATTCCAGTGTGACCGCGTACCGCAACGATGAAGAGAAGGGGACGCTGACCGAACTTCAGACGCTGTCGACGCTGCCCGCCGTCTTTCAGGGCAAGAGCACATGTGCCGACATCCACGTTCATCCGTCGGGCCGGTTTGTGTATGGGTCGAACCGCGGCCATGACAGCATCGCCGTCTTTGCCGTCGATGAGAAGAGCGGTCATCTTTCGTTGCGTGAGCACGTCGCCACTCAGGGAAGCCATCCACGCGGCTTCGCGGTGGACCCGACCGGTCGTTATCTATTGGCGGCAAACCAAAACAGCGACAGCATCGTAGTGTTCACCATCGATGCCAAGAGCGGCGCTGTTCGCCCTGCCGGCATAAGCGTACAAACGCCGACCCCAGTCTGTATTAAGCTGCTGGCCGCGCATGCGGCCTAGGCGCTGCGTCCGCCTCGATTCAGTCGCCATCAGGCGTCATCTATACGCAAAAAAACCTGTATCGATGTCGCGGACAGTCGTCGCGCACCGTTGCCGCCTGCGTAGCGACAAGCCGGTGACAGCGGCGTAGCGGGACATAGACCGGGAGCGGACAATGTTGGCGACTTTGCGCGGCCACAATGACCGATGCGCAGGCGCAAGGTACTATGGACGGCGGGGTATAGCGGCGCGATCGATGCTATCGCGCAGATAAGCGACGTCCCGGGATTACGCCGGAGCAAGGGCGACTTCATCGAGGAGAGGTAACGATGTGGCTGTATCTAGCGCTGGTAGCAGGCATGGTTCTCTGCGGCATACAGGCGGTGAGGGCGCAGCGGCTGATCGTGGCCGTGTTGTGGCTGGCGGGCGTTAGCGTACTCGTCGCCGTCATCCTCTATGCGATGAACGCTCCTCTGGTCTCGGCCATCGAACTGAGCGTAGGCGCCGGTCTGGTTACGGTGATCTTTGTTTTTGCGATTGGCCTTGCCGGGGAACTAACGCGCGATTTACCTTCCCTTATACCGCGACCGTTGGCGTGGATTGTAAGCATTGTCGCCGTTGGTTGGATCGGGTGGCTCCTGTGGCCGGCGGCGCCTGCGCCAACGGATGCTGAGACAGTCACGCTTCAGACAGTGCTATGGGAGTCGCGGGCGGTCGATATGTGGGTACAGATCGCGCTGATTCTTGCCGGCGTCTTGGGCATTTTGAATCTTGTCGTAGACGCGCCGGCCGGAAAAGAGGCCGCGACGTTGGAACGAATCGCGACGCCAGATGATGAGGTTGCCGCATGATGCCAGCATTGTCCGTCCAGTCTATACAGATTGTGTTTGCAGGGATCGTCCTGCTGTTCGGCATTGGCCTTGTTGGGCTGATGGTGACTCGGAACCTGATCAAGATTGTTATTCTGCTGCAACTGATGGCAAAGGCCGCAATCCTGGGCATGGCGCTTGCCGGTGACATTGCCGGCAAGCCGGGGCTCGGCCAAAGCTTGGCGGTCACGGTGATCGTTGTGGATACCGTTGTCGCCGTCATTGCGCTTGCGCTGGCCGTACAAGTGCAAAAGACGTGGGGCACGCTTGATCTCAATGAGCTGTCCACTCTGCGGAGATAATCGTTTATGCTTGCTTTATTGATTTGGCTGGCAATCGGGCTGCCGGTCTTGGGCGGGCTGATTGTCGCGGTAATTGGCGATGGCCGCGAAAAAGCTCAACATGCCGTTGCCGTAGGATTTTCCGCGGCGGCGGCGGTTGCAGCGTTAGCGTTGCTGCCTCAGGCCAGCGGTGCGGAGGCTGTCAGCGTCTCGTTCGGGCCGATGTTCGGCGACCTGACTTTTGTGCCTGACGGACTGGCTGTTTTTCTGGCCGCGGTGGCGACTGTAGTCGGCAGCCTCGCCGTCATCTTTTCAGTCGACTACATGGCGGGCGAGGCGCAGTTAGGCCGCTATTATTCGTTCGTTCTGTACTTCATCGGCGCGATGGCGGCTTTGGCGCTGACCGGCAACCTATTCTTCCTGTTTCTGTTTTGGGAGATCACCGCACTCTGCTCGTATGCGCTCATTTCGTTTTATAACGATGATCCTAAAGCAGTGGCCGGGGGCATCAAGGCGCTTATTATCACCCAGTTGGGCGGGGTCGGGCTGCTGGCGTTGGCGTTGATGGCCTATGCTCAGACAGGGAGCTTCGAGATTTCGACGTTCCTGGCGGCGGCGCCAGGCATTCCGACAGCCGTGTTGGGCCTGATGGCCTACGGTGCGTTGATCGCCGCCGCGGCTAAGTCCGCCCAATTCCCGTTCCACACATGGCTGCCGGACGCGATGGAAGCGCCGACGCCGGTAAGCGCGTTGATTCATGCCGCCACGATGGTGAACGCCGGTATTTACCTATTGGCGCGGCTCTACCCGGCTTTTGCAGACGTACCGGGCTGGCGTACAGCGGTGGCGCTAGTTGGTCTGATTTCCGCTCTGATTGCGGCGCTCATGGCGATCGTGGCGACCGACCTAAAGCGCCTGCTCGCTTATTCCACCGTCAGCCAACTCGGCTATATGGTCTATGCGGTAGGTGTGGGCGGTGTCTTTGCCAGCCAGTTCCACCTATTGAGCCATGCCGTGTTTAAGGCGTTGTTGTTCCTCGCCGCAGGCTCGATCATCCATGCGTTGGGAACTCGCGACATGCGGGAAATGGGCGGCGTAGGCCGTCGAATGCCTTTTGTGCGCAACGTGTTCATTATCGGAGCGATCGCCCTGATTGGGCTTCCGCCGTTGAATGGCTTCTGGAGCAAGGAACTGATCCTGGAAGAGGGCTTGCTGCACGGGCCGGCATGGGCGTATGCAATCATGCTGGTCGGAGTGGCGTTGACCGCCCTGTATACGCTGCGCGGCGTGTCTATGGTCTTCTTCAGCCAGGATGGCGGACGACAGGCCCACGACGCCGGGCGTGCGATGAAGATCTCGCTCGCAATTCTGGCTGCGGGAACGTTTGCGACATGGCTATTTGCGGGAAGCTTCAGCCGGATGTTGGCCGCAACCCTGCCTGCGCACGGATTGCATGAACTGACCGTAGGCCACCTGGCGGCGGAGGTCCTCGGAGCGCCGGCTACCTATCTGGCGCTGGGCGCGGCTCTAGTCGGGATGGCTGTATGGCAGTGGCGCGGCCGTCTGCCCTGGGCGGCAAGGAGTCCCGGTTGGCTGGCGGCCGCGTCGGAGAGCGGCTTCGGGCTGGAGACGATTAACCGATTGACAGGAGCGGCGACGCAGAAGGCCGGGGCGATTCTGCAACGGACGCAGACTGGCCAACTCAACTGGAATATCGCCGGGATGGCTTTCGGTCTGATCGCAGTCCTCATCATCTTGGCCTGGAGCGTCTAGCATGAGCGTGAACGCAGCAGTACTGATGATCTTCCTGCCATTGGTCATGGCGCCGGCGATCTATCTGTTCGGTCGCGCCGTCGAAAAAAACCGCCCGGAAGGGTTGACAACTGCAGTCAACTCGGCAGCGCTGCTGGTGATGGCAGTGTTGTGGATTCCTTACGTCCTGACCGTGCGCCAGTTCGCTGCGACCGGCCCGATTGTGCTCGTCTATGGCGATGTAGCGCTTATCGTAGACGGGTTGAGCCTCTTGTTGGCGGCGGCAGCGTTGGCGCTGGGGACCTTGGTCATCCTCTATTCCAAGGCCCACATGTCCGGCAAACTTGGCGACGAGAAGTACTATTCGTCCGTTGTGGCGATGACGGGGATGATCATCGGGCTTGGTTGCGCCAATGACCTGTTTAACCTGTGGGTATGGTTCGAGGGCATGGCGGTTTCGTCATATTTGCTGGTCGTGTTCTATCGTGACCGCCCGACGGCGCTAGAGGCGGGCGTCAAGTACCTAGTGCAGAGCGCGGTCGGGTCGGTGACGGTTTTGATCGGCATTGCGCTCGTCTTTGCACATACAGGTGAAATCGGCTTCGGAGCGCTGGCTGCTGCCAATATGACAACGCCGGTCCTTTTGGGGGCAGGGGCGCTGTTCACTATCGGCTTTGGCGTGAAGATCGCGCTGGTTCCGATGCATACCTGGCTGCCGGACGCCCACGCGCAGGCGCCAAGCGGGATCAGCGCACTACTATCCGGCGTGGTGATCGAGGCGGGCTTGATCGCGCTCCTGCGCGTGCTTGGCGCGCTTTCAGGCGATGTCATGCCGTCATGGGGCGCGCTGCTGATGGCCTTCGCTGCGGTGAATATGCTCTTGGGCAACCTGATGGCGCTGCGGCAGACGCAAGTGAAGCGACTTCTGGCTTACTCAAGTCTGAGTCATATGGGATACATGTTGCTCGGCATAGGCGTTGCCGTCTACATCGGACAGGCGAACGGCGCTCAGGGCGGGCTGTTTCATTTGCTCACGCACGGCATGATGAAGGGGCTGGCATTCCTTGCCGCCGGCGCGTTTATCTACGCGACCAGCGGAGCCAGCCACGATACCAGCCAGGATCACGGCCTGACCCTTGGAGATTTGAACGGCGCGGCACGGCGTTACCCGTTTGAAGCGTTGGCTCTGAGCATCGCCGTGCTGGGGTTGGCCGGTTTGCCGCCGTTGGCAGGCTTTATGTCCAAATGGCAGATTTTCGTGGCTGGGTTCGAGGCGCACAACACGGTTATCGGCCTTCTGGTGGTCTTTGCTGCGCTGAACAGCGTCCTGTCGTTGGCGTATTACGCGCCGATAGTCAACGCAGTCTATCGCCGGCAGCCGTCAACAGCAGTCATGGAGGGCGTGAGGCTGCCTATCTCCATGCGTATACCGATGGCTGTGTTGACGTTGGCCGTAATTGCGGTCGGGGTATGGCCGCGCCTGGTCTACTGGCTAATCGTCCCAGCAGGCGGTGCGCTGAGCGCGATGTTCGGCAGCTAAGGCGCGTGAATCATCCACAAGGACTAGAGTAAATGGACACAATTATTCTAAGCCCGCCGGTAGCCTTTCTCATCAATATCGGATTGGTGACTCTGTTGAGCGGGCTCGGGGGGTACGCGGCGTTCCGCGGCAAGCAATCGGAAGAGAAGTCCAGCACTTATTCAAGCGGGGAGGCGGCGCCGGTGAGTTTCGGCGCACCGGGATATCGCCCGTTTTTTGTGATTGCGCTATTCTTTGCGGTGCTGCATCTGGGCGTCTTGGTGTTGGGGACGAGCGCGCCGACGCCGACGAGTATTGCGTTTCTCGCGGGGCTGATCGTCGCCCTGTGGGCGTTGATCTTGGGATAAGGAAAGTGCAGAATGAGCGTTGAACTAGATAAGCCCTGGCAGAGGATCCTCGATGAGGTGGCGACATGGGCGCGGAAGAACTCGCCTTGGGCCATCCACTACAACAGCGGCTCGTGCAACGGTTGTGACATCGAAATACTTGCTGCATTGACGCCGCGTTACGACGTGGAACGGCTGGGCGTAACGTTGCACGGCAGCCCGCGTCACGCCGACGTGCTGATCTGCACCGGGCCGGTAACACGGCAATCTCGCGAGCGCTTGCAGCGCATTTACGAGCAGATGCCGGAACCCAAGTTCGTAATCGCGGTCGGATCGTGTGCGCTGTCCGGCGGAGTCTTCCACGATAGCTACAACTGCCTTGGCGGGATCGAGAAGGTGATTCCGGTCGATGTGTTCGTTCCCGGCTGTCCGCCGCGCCCAGAGGCGATCATCGACGGCGTCATCAAACTGCTGCAAAAAGTCGACCCAAGCCGCATTCCTGCAGAGGCAGGCTCAGAATTCGTTTCAGAAAAGGAAGACGCACATGGAAACCACAATGGAGACCCAGCAGCAGGCTGAAACGCTTCTGCAGCCGTGGCGTGAGCGAATGCAGGCGCCAGAACAGAATCGCATCTACGTGTCGATCCGGCCGGATGAATTGTTGGACGCGGTGCGTGCGTTGCACGATGCGCGTTGGGGGTATCTATCGACGATCTCAGGCATCGACCCGTCCGGCGAGGATGGCGAGATGGAGGCGTTGTACCACTTCTGTTCAGGGCCGACAGTGGTTACGTTGCGCGTGGCCCTATCGCGCGAACATCCGGCAACGCCGAGCGTGTGCGCTATCATCCCTTCGGCCAGCATTCAAGAGCGCGAACTGATCGAAATGTTCGGCATCGACGTGGTGAACACGCCCGACCGAAGTCTGCTCTATCTGCCTGACGACTGGCCTGAGGAAATCTACCCCTTGCGCCGCGATTTTGACGCGGCCGAACTGGTCAAGCGTGAGCCTCGCGTAACAAAGCCGGCGGAGGCTGAAGGCGAAACGTTCGTAGTCCCGATTGGCCCGCAGCACCCTGCACTCAAGGAGCCGGCGCACTTCGAGTTCACGCTCGACGGCGAGATCGTCACCGGCGCGTCGGTGCGTCTGGGCTATGCTCATCGCGGCATAGAACGGGCGACCCAGAACATGAACTGGACGCAGAACCTCTATTTGTTAGAGCGGGTGTGCGGGATCTGTTCCCACATTCACGCACAGGCATACTGTCTGGGCGTGGAGCATTTGGCCGGGGTGGAAGTTCCGGCGCGGGCGCGCGTGATTCGTGAGATCGTGGCCGGCCTGGAGCGTATCCACAGCCATCTGCTTTGGTTTGGCGTGGCCGCGCATGAGGCCGGCTTCGATACGCTGTTTATGTACTCCTGGCGCGACCGCGAGACCGTGATGGACTTGCTTGAGGAGATCAGCGGCAATCGCGTCAATTATTCGATCAATGTGCTGGGCGGCGTCAAGTACGACATCACCCCTGAATTGACCGAGAAGGTTTATAAGGGGATCGAATTTCTTGACGAGCGCGTGCGCCACTATCTCAACGTATCGACCAAAGACACGATGTTCCTGCAGAGGACGCGCGGGATCGGCGTGATGACAAAGGAACAGGCGGAGGAGTTGGGCGCGCTCGGCCCGACGGCACGCGCATCAGGCGTGCTGCGCGATATCCGGGTCGACGCTCCTTATGGCGCGTATCTCGATTTCCCCATCGAGCCGGTCGTTGCGACAGCAGGAGACCTGGAGACGCGCTTCATCATTCGGCTTGAAGAGATTCGGGCGACGATCGTGATGATTCGCGAGATGTTGGAAAATCTGCCGGAAGGCGAGTTGACGACGCGAATGCCGCGCCGGGTGAAGGCTGGTGAGACGATCAGCCGGGTCGAGGCGCCGCGTGGCGAGCTGTTCTACTATATCCGCAGCGCAGGCGGCGAGACGCCGGAGCGCATTAAGATTCGCACGCCCACCATCCTGAATCTTGGTACGGTGATCGTATCGGCTGTGGGCCACCAGTTCGCTGATATGCCCATGATCCTGGCAGGAGTCGATCCGTGCTTCTCCTGCAATGACCGCGCTGTGGCCGTACGGTCGGCGGACGGGGACTCTCAAAAGTGGAGTTGGGAGCGGCTGCGACAATACGGGATAGAACGGTACCGATGAACACGATACTAAGTCTTGGCGCCATCCTGATCTTCCCGAGCGGCCTGTTTCTGCTGTTCAATGGCATCTTGTACGAATGGCTCGACAAGAAGATACTGGCGCGCCAGCAGAACCGCGTTGGTCCGCGCTGGTTTCAGCCGCTGGCGGACGTTACGAAACTGATGGTCAAGGAAGAGATTGTGCCGACCGGCGTCAACGCGACGCTGTTCAATCTGTTGCCGATCGTGGCGGTTGCCGGCCCGCTGACCGCGGCGCTGTACATGCCTGTCGGCGGGATCGGGCCGCTCCTCAGCTTTCAGGGCGACCTGATCGTAACGGTCTATCTGTTGAGTTTGCTGACCATCTCGATGGGCTTGGCCGGGGCGAACACGGGCAGCCGTTTCTCGCTTCTCGGTGCGACGCGAACGTTGACGCAGTTGTTCTCATATGAGGCGCCGTTCATGTTGGCCCTGCTTGGGCCTGCCATCGCCGCCGGAAGTTGGCAGATCTCCGAGATCAACGAATATGCGGGCAGCCATCTGCTGTTACTGCGAGAGCCAATCGGCTTCGTGATTGCGATCATCGGCCTGGCTGGGAAACTGGAACTGCCGCCGTTCGATGCGCCTGAGGCCGAGACCGAGATCGTGGCTGGCGCTATGACTGAGTACAGCGGCCGCGGATTGGCATTGTTCCACTTAGGCCGGAGCGCAGAACTTGTGCTGGGCCTCACGCTCATCGCTGCGTTCTATCTTGGCGGAGTCGCATCGCCGCTTGCCTATCTGATGAAGACGCTGGTCCTGTTGCTCGGTTTGGCGGGCTTCCAGGCTTTGATGACACGGTTGCGTATCGACCAAACGGTCGGCTTGTGGTGGCGGTACGGGTCGCTGGCAGTGCTGGTGCAGTGGCTGGCGTTGTTTGCGCTGGATATGTCGAGGGGAGGCATCTTCTCATGAGAATCGGTACGATGGTGGGCGACACGCTTCGCTCGTTGTTCAAGAAGCCGGCGACAGAAGCGTATCCGTTTGAGAAACGCCGGACGCCTGAACGCACGCGCGGGCTGTTGACGTGGTCGCCGGATAAATGCACAGGCTGTAACCTGTGCGTGAAGGACTGCCCGGCAAATGCGTTGGAACTAATCGTGGTAGACAGGAAAGCTAAGCGTTTTGTCATGCGCTGGCACGAGGACGCATGCATCTACTGCGGGCAGTGCCTCCAGGTCTGCCGATTCGATTCGATCCATATGTCGTCGGAGGAATGGGAACTTGCCGCCGCAGGGCGCGAGGGCTTTACGAAGACGTACGGGAATGAAGATGACATCAAACAGGTCATGGACGCACTGGCTGCAAGCAACACTTAGCCGCATTCGGTCGACGCCGGCTTGTCGCGAGCGCCCCATACGCCTGGCTGTGATGGGCGTCGGCCAGACGTTGTTCGGGGACGACGCCGCCGGGGTTGAGATCGCCAAGCGCTTGCAGGCTCTGTCGAATGAGCATCTGCTGGTGATCGAGGCCTGCTATGTGCCGGAGAACTTCACCGGCGCGGTGAGGCGATTCGGGCCAGACCTGGTGTTGCTCATCGACGCGGCGCACATGGATGCAGAACCTGGCGTTGTGAGGTGGCTGGACTGGCGAGACGTGACCGGTTTCAGCGCTTCGTCGCATACCGGGCCGCTGTCGTCCTTGGCGAGCTTCATGTCTGTCACAATGGGTTGCGAGGTTTGGATTATCGGCATTCAGCCGGCGGATCTGACGTTGAACGCGCCGCTCAGCGCGGCCGTAGCATCTGCGGTCGATCAGGTTGTCGCGGGGATTGCGGCTGCTGCGCAGACGAATGTTGTTGTATATTCTGAGACGCAAACGAGATAAGCGAGGCGGCGCACAAAATTCGCGTCTGCTGATTCGGCGGGCTTCACTGCGGTGAGGCCCGTCCTTGTTTGGTTGATTGGCGCATCTAGTCCAAACTTACAGTCTTGAGCCCGCGCTTAGCGCTGCCTTGTATACCGCCCCTTAAAGGGCGAAAGCCATACCCGCATAGACGAAGACGACCAACCCGCAAGGAGGCTAACTACCATGTATATGGACGAGCTGGATACGCCGATCCTGGTAATCGACCTGGACGCGTTGGAGCACAACCTCGCCCGTTATCAGCACTATTTTGACGAGCACGGCATCGGCCTGCGCCCGCATATCAAGACGCACAAGACGCTTGCCATCGCGGCCAAGCAACTGGCCGGCGGAGCCATAGGGCTAACGTGCCAGAAGGTGGGCGAGGCAGAGACGATGGTGTGGGGCGGGCTGCAGACCGATATCATGATCCCATATAACATCCTCGGAAAGCCGAAACTCGATCGGCTGATGGCGCTGGCGCGACAGGCGCGAATCACAGCGTCGGCGGATTCGGCCTACACGGTACGCGGTTATTCCGCCGCAGCTCTGGAATGGGGCGTTACGCTCGGCGTCGTCGTAGAGCTTGAATGCGGGCATAATCGCACAGGCATCGCCACGCCGGCGGCCGCGCTGGAGTTGGGTAAACTGATCGATTCGCTGCCCGGTCTGGAGTTGCGCGGGATCATGGGCTTTCCGACGCCGCCCGCAGTGCGGCCGTTTCTGCAGGAGACGATCCACGCATTTGCTCAGGTAGGGCTTCCATGTCCTATAGTCAGCGGCGGGGGGACGCCTTATGCGCTCGAGGCGCATCTGATACCGGAACTGACAGAGTATCGCGTGGGTGAATATATCGTCGGCGGAGAAGGGCATCTGCGCTCGGGCCGTCATACGGTAGAGGAATGCGCACTGCGCGTGATCGCCACGGTGGTGAGCAGGCCAACAGAGGGGCGGGCGATCTTGGACTGCGGCAGCAAGACGATGAGCGCCTCGACGATCAGGGTCGATGATGGCCAGAGCATGGGCTATATCGTGGAGTACCCGGAAGCGCGTTTTTACGGGGCCTCGGAGGAGCACGGCCATGTCGACGTGTCGGCGTGTGCGCACAAGCCGCAGATCGGGGAACGCGTCCAGGTGTTGCCGGTCCATCCCTGTCCCTGTGTGAACGAGCACGATGCGATTGTTGCCTTGCGAGCTGGGCGCGTCGAGGCTGTTTGGCCTGTACTTGCGCGGGGCAAGGTGCGGTAGCAGGGAGGGCGTATCAAGAAAAGACGCCGGTTAAGATAGTTGCGACGGCGGAGCGTTCGACTCCGCCGCCGCAACGCTGCATTGCTGACAGGAGCCGGCCGCTAGATGGCCGGAAGTGTCACACCGAGTTTAGCTGCGGTCTCTCCTATCGCATTCCAGGTGGCTTCTTCGACGGGCACGCCTTCAGCCAAACGCCGCTGTCGCGATTCATCTTCTACCTCGCCGGGCACATAGATTCGCGTAACGCCGGGCATCAACGGCGATGATTTCACCCAGTCCACCAATTTCTTGACTTCGCGCTTGTATTCGTCCGGGTCGATGAAGCTGTCGATCTTGATGGCAAGGGCGAGATAGCCGCTGCCGCCGCGCGTCGGCTTTTCGGCGCTGCATCCAGCCCAGGAGAGGCCGCCGGCGATGGCGTCGATCATCATGGCAAGCCCGTAGCCCTTGTGGCCAAGCGGGCCGCCGAGCGGAAGCATGGCGACATCGCTCCCGCGGAACCTTTCCGGATCGGTAACCGGGTTGCCTGCGGCGTCGATCAGCCAGCCTTCGGGCAACGGCAGGCCGCGCGCTCGCTGTACGTCCACCTTGCCGCCGGCGGCTACGCTGGTAGTAATATCCAACATAAGGTGCGAGGCGTCACCGCATGGGATGGAGATGGCGATGGGATTCGGCGGCAGACGGCGCGCGGTACCGCCGAACGGGGCCATGAACTGCGCGCCGCCGTTGAGGAGGATAACGCCGATGCAGTCCTGATCGGCGGCGAGCGCCGGATACGCGCCCAGACGGCCGATATGGCCCGAACGATGGACCGCGACCGCGCCGAAGGAGTAGATTTGGGCGCGCTTCACGGCCTCGCGCATGGCATCGTATGCGAGGACAATGCCGAAACTGCGGTTGGCGTCGAGAACCAGGGTGGAGGGGGTCTCGCGCACGACCTTTTGGCTGCCGACCGGCGCAAGTTCGCCGTTGCGCAGTCCCTCGACGTAGTAAGGAATGCGGATCACGCCGTGGGAGTCATGGCCGACCAAGTTCGCTTCGACTAGGTGATCGGCGGCGACGGCGGCTTGCTCGGCGGGTAATCCGGCTGCGCTAAGCAGTGCAACGCCGGCGGCGGTTAGGGTTTGGGCAGGGATGGTCAACACGAGCATACTCCTCTGGCGGGTGCGATTCGGCGGGTTGAGCGCTAGAATGCTGGTTGGGTGATTGAAGGGCTACGGTTCGTGGGCAACGAAATCGACACGAATGGTGAACTCGTCCTGGACGATGAGCGTGTTGGCGAAATTAGGAGGCTCGATGCCGAAGTCGCTCATGATCAAGACTGCAACAGCATGGCCGCTGAGGGTCGATCCCTCCAACTTCGCGGTGACGTCGAATGCTGCCTGTCTGGTGATCTCGCGGATTGTCAGATCGCCGAGCAGGCGAAAGCTCACCTCATCGCCTTCCATGTAGGCTGCCGGCGCGCCCTCGATCGAGGTTGCCACGAACACGGCGTCGGGATAGGCGCCAAACTGGGGGCCGTTTTCTCGGATCCATTGGTCGCGCAGGTTCTGGTCGCTTTCCAGAAGGCTCAGGTCGGCGTGGAACCTGTTCTCGCCCAGCGCGGCGGCTAGGTCATCTAGATTCAGTTCGATCTGTCCTTCAACCGCAGGTGTAACGCCGATCGTGTCTTGGCGACCGATGTTGATGCCATATTTGGGCAGCATGTCGGGGAGGAACTCCTCGTCTACGATGTAGGATGCGCTGGACTGGGCGGAGTCGATGACGAACGTGCGCAATCCGCCAACCGAGGCCGGCTCGGACTCGACGACAGGGGCTGCCGGTTCTGGCGTTGGCTCCGGCGTAGGAGCAGGAGCGGCGCTGCATGCTGCGAGCAGAACCGCCACAAGCGCTGGCGCTGTGAACGAATACACTACACGACGAAAAGTTGACATAACTTGCCTCCGTATGAACCGTCAGTCAGAATCGACTGCATCCTCAACCACAGACGGCACGCCACTGGGGAGATAGGCGGGCAGAGCCGCTTTTTCCTCGCCATAGCCGGCGGCTAGCAGGTAACGCAACAAAGAATATAGTCCTTCGTGCTTCATCCCGGACGCGGCATCGGGTATGACCAAGCCGTCATAGAAGCCGAGACTACGCAGCTCGGCGATAATACGCGGGTTGCGTGTGATGATGTGGATCGGGGTGTCGAAGGAGTCGTTGCGCCTGGAGACGCGCGGCGGCTGATGATCGCCGATAAAGATAAATAATGCATCCTCGCCTTGGGTGTCGAGAACGGACCTCGTTAGGAAGCGCAGCTCGTATTCGATGGCGTTCATGTAGGCCATGCGCAAGGCTTGGTGGGGAACTTCCTCTTCGTCATCGACTTCCTGGGCGGTCGGGTCTAGTTCGAGCAGCGCACGCCAGTTAGCGACCAGCGGCGGGACTTGCCAGGGGAAGTGAGAGTTCTGCGTGATGAAAAAGAAGAAGCCGGGCCTGGGATCCGGTTTGATGATGTTCTGCCGTGCATATTCCAGCACATACTGGTCGGGCGGGGCTGGTCCCCATCCATACTGCACGCCATCGTATGCGAGTTGGCTGTGTCGAATCCAGGTTTCGATGCTGAAGAAGTTGCGGTATTGCTGCCAGAGCGCGTCGGTGATCTCTTCGGCAATTGAGGAGACCCAAACGGTGTGGTATCCCTGGGTTTGAAGCAGGCGGGCAAGACTTGGATAGGGTTCTTCGGCATCTCCAAAACGGTCCAGCAAGGCAAGGTATTGAGGGTGCGCCTCGATCTGCATACCAAAAAGCGCGCTCGTATAGGCAAGCCACGAGCCGCCGCCCCATGTGGTTGACTCACTGAGCGTCGAGGCGACTTGCCAGCCGCCGGCGGTGAGTTCCGACTCAAGTTCAAGAAGCAGGGCGGTATATGCCAGCTTATAGTCAGGCCGGCGATACAGGACGCTGCCGTAGGACTCTATGAAGATCAGATAGATGTTCGGCTTCTCGACGAGCTGCAGGGCGTCGAGCGCGTAAGCCCGGCGAAAGGACTCGTCGTCGAACGCGCTGACATCTCGATACAGCCGGATCGACTCGCCCACGTTGGCTTTGAGTTTTTGAAAGAGGCTGCTGACCACGGACTCGGGCTGGGCGAAGGCGCGCTGTGCCGTTACGCCGGAGAGGGCTAGCGCCAACGCCAGGCCGGCGAGGGTGACGCGTGAGCCCCTGCTCAGTTCGTCGACCGCGATGCCGCGGAACAACGTCCTGAGCAGCGCTATGACAGCCCCCAGCACCGCAATCAGACTGAACGATCCGAAGAGAAGCGCCGGCAGCGAGATGTTGAGATGTCGCACCAGGAACTGAATGCCGTCTCTCGCAAGAAAGTATTGATTATAAAATGCCGGGTCCGCTTTATACAGCGAGATGGTCACGCCTTCGTAGATATGATAGACAAGAATGACGATGTAGGTAAGCATGATAGTCGTGCGCAGCGCGGGCCCGCGCAAGCGTCGGGCATTCGCCCAGAGCGAGACCAGCACCAGCAGTTCTGCACTCAACCGGAAGATGTCGGCATTCTCGCGGCGAACAAATAGCTCGGCCAGGACGCGTACGGGATGATCGGGCTGCAAGGACAACTGCGGCAGAAAGGTGGATGATTCCAGGTCGAGGAGATAGAACGGTAGAAACAAAAGCGCATTGAGCAACAGAAAGCTTAACCAGAAGCACAGTTCCTGGTTTTTCGCTCTCCATTTGCCGAATGCGGTTCGCAACGGCATGGCGCGGAGCCTATCGATCCGAACGATCATCTTTCGGCTGCCAACAGGTCAGAGCGGCCAGTCGGCGCCGTCTGTGTAGCGCGTTCCCTGGTGACCTTGTTTGGGGATCGGCACGGGCAGACGCTCGCCCGGCGCTTGGACGTAGATCAGCGTGCGCGGCTTGCCGGATTTAGGGCTGACCGCGCCAGATTCGATGCGCGTGATGCGCAGCCTGCCGACAAGTTGGCCTTGGTAGATGGTGTAGACATAGTCGCCTACCTTGAGCCGTGACGGCTTGCCGGCCATGTGAAACTCGTGTTCGCTAACAGAGCCGTCGTAGAGCGCGTCGACGCGCTCCTGACCGAATCCTGCCGGTATAGTCTTTGTGATGCCGAAACTCATACACGCCTTCCTTTCAAATCGGCCGGGTCGATGCTGCAGGCTAGGGACCGGACACAGCCGGACGGTTAGCCGGCACAGCGGACGGCGGATTTCCGGGTCTATGTTGGCGTCGCCAGAGCCCTTCGCCCGTGTATAGGGCCAGCGCAATCCAGATGAGTACGAAGCCAATCTGGCTATCGTGCGTGAACGGCTCATGGTACATCAGGACGCCGATGAGCAATTGTATCGTAGGCGCAATATATTGCAAGAGGCCCACAACCGACAAGGGGATGCGCCGCGCACCGGCGCCAAACAATAGAAGCGGCGCCACTGTGAAGACGCCGGTCAGCAATAGAAGCACGGCGAGCCGCGGCGATTCAAGGCCGGTTACGGTTTCGGTTTGGCTGTAGCGATAGGCAAGGAAGAGGAGAATAGGCGCAATGAGTATGCCCATCTCCAGCGTCAACCCTTCGAGCGAGTCGAGGCTTGACTTCTTTTTCAGAAGACCGTAGATGCCGAAGGAGAAGGCCAGCGTGAGCGCGATCCACGGCAGGCTCCCGTAGCGAACCGTTAGCCAAAGCACGCCGCATGCCGCAACTCCAATCGATAGCCACTGAAAAGCGCGCAGGCGCTCGCGCAGAAACACTACGCCCAGCAGGACGTTTACCAGCGGGTTGATGAAGTATCCAAGGCTGGTCTCGACGATCTGGCCGGCATTGATTGCCCATATATAGACCATCCAGTTGAGAAACAGGATGGCGGCGATGGCGATGAATGTGACAAACGTGCGCGGATCACGCACGGCCCGGTGAATCGCAGCCCATTTGCGCGTGAACGAGACGGCGACGGCAAGCAGAGCGAAGGACCAGATGATGCGATGCGCGGCAACGTCGAAGGGGGGGATAGCCTGCAGTTGCTTCCAGAAGATGGGCAGGACGCCCCATATGAGGTAAGCGCTTAGCCCGTAGAGGATTCCGCGATTCATGCTGTGTTCGATCTCAATCTAGCAGGTGATGGACAGCCGGGAGCCAATTGCCGGCCCTTTGATTATCATACTAGATGTCTATGGTGAAGCGGCAATCGCCAATGACATGGACGCCTACGCTGGCTTGCTTTATGAACATATTATCGCACCGTTCTTTGGCTGATGTCGCAGGTGAGAAGTATACTCGGTTTCATATGTGCCCGGGGGATGCATTGAATGATAGTCGGTTAGCCGTATAGCGCAACCGGCAAATGCTGCCCCGGAGAGAGTAACCACACACTAGCAGGGAGATGTTTGGTGACGACGACGGCGGAAAACATCCAGACACAAGAGGACCTGAGCAGGGTAATGGTGATCGCCGCGCATCCCGACGATCCCGAATTCGGATGCGGCGGTACGGTGGCAAAATGGGCGGCGGAAGGCAAGCAGATCACCTATGTTTTGTTCACAAGCGGCGATAAGGGCAGCCATGATCCGGCTATTCGGCCAGGTCAGTTGGCGGCTCTGCGCGAGAAGGAACAGCGCAAAGCGGCTGAGGTTCTGGGCGTCGAGAACGTAGTATTTCTGCGCTATGCTGACGGTGTTCTCGAGAACACGTTAGCACTGCGCGGCCAGTTGGCCGGCATCATTCGCCATCACAAGCCGCATATCGTGCTGGCTATCGACCCGTGGAAGGCATATCAGCTTCACCCGGACCATCGCGCGGCGGGGTATGCAGCGTTGGATGCGATATGGGCGGCGCGAGAGTGGAACCTTTTTGCGGAGCAGTTGGTTGGCGATGAAGATCCGTGGCGTGTGCGCGAAGTTTACCTGTTCTGGACGGATTATGCCGACCATTGGGAAGACATAACGTCGACCATCGGCGCCAGAATCCAAGCGCTATCCTGCCATGTCAGCCAGGTAGGAACCGACCTTGAGAAACTTGATGAGCGGATCCGAGAACGGGCGCGTGCTGCAGGCAAGGAACAGGGGCTCGAATATGCGGAAGCATTCAAGCGGATCAAGCTGTAGCCGAAGAATAGCAGGATTAGCCGCCCACTCAAAGGAGAATCTGTTGCAATGTAAGGGGAGAAGAAGCCTTAATGGCTCAAGCGGAAAATGACCGTCTGCCCGTACCGATCTCTGGCTCGTATTGGGTGATCGCGGACAAACTGCTCGCCGGCGAATACGCAGGCGCTCCAACCTACGCGGAGACAAACGCCAAACTCAAGGCGTTTCTGGAAGCCGGGGTTGACGTTTATATCGACCTCACGGAAGAAGGCGTGGAAGGGTTGAGGCCGTACGTCGCAGACTTGCTCGTCTTGGCGCAGGATGCGGGCCGGCGTGTGCGGTATCGCCGCTTGCCGATCCGTGATGTTTCCGTGCCGTCGCGGGAACTGATGGCGGACATTTTGGACACGATCGATGAAGCGCTGGATGAGGGGAAGCGGGTGTACGTCCATTGCTGGGGCGGGATCGGCCGTACCGGTACGGTTGTGGGCTGTTTCTTAGCGCGGCACGAGCTGGCGCGCGGCCAGGACTTGATGACGGCGATACAGACTCTGCGAAAACAAACGCCCGACGCAGCTCGGCCTTCGCCCGAGACCGAAGCGCAGCGCGCCTTCACCCTGTCATGGCAGCCTGGCGAGTGAACGCCCAGATTCCGACCATTCGCCCTGCGATATGGTTGGCATTAGGGACGGGTTGCACTATACTCGACAGAGGAGCGCGTGCAGGTATGGGGTGAGTCCGAGGGCTCTGTAAACAGATGGACCGTATTTGGAAGATTGCGATCGCTCTGATCGTCCTCATGATGGTTGCATCGGCGTCGCTAGGCGTCGGCGTAGTCATCGGCGGTAGCGGGCTGTTGCCCTTCTGGGGGGCAGCGTCTGCGCAGGAGCCGGACGAATTCGCCGTGTTCTGGCAGGCATGGGACATTGTTCACAAGAATTTCGTGGACCGCGCCGCGTTGGAGCCGACGATCCTTACCTATGGCGCGATACGCGGGATGGTCGAGGCCTTGGGTGACGACGGCCATACGGCCTTCTTAACGCCCGAAGAGATCGAGCGGCAGCGCTCAGACCTAGCCGGAACTTTCACGGGGATCGGCGCGCAACTCGGCGTGCGCGACGCTCTGCCCGTCATTATCGCGCCTTTCGACGGGTCGCCGGCCTATGAGGCTGGGATCAAGGCGGGCGACATTATCATGAAGGTGGACGGCGAAGACGTCACCACTATGCCGCTCAACGACATTGTCGCCAGAATTCGCGGCCCCGAGGGAACGGTCGTCGTTCTGTCGCTACTACGTCCGGACGAAAATCGCAGCCTAGAGGTCTCGATCACGCGCGGCGAGATCAAGATTCCGGCGGCAAGCTGGGCGATGATCCCCGGTACGGAAGTGGCATTGATTCGCCTGAGCCAATTCAGCGCTAACGCGCTCGACGACGTGAAGGAGTCCATAGAAGGCGCCAGGGCAGCAGAAGCCGAGGCGCTGATCGTCGACGTGCGCAATAACCCTGGCGGACTGCTGGAGCAGGCTATAGGCGTTACCAGCCAGTTCTTATCGGACGGCGATGTGCTGCTGGAGGAGGACGCATCCGGCGCACGCAAGGCGTATCCGGTTGAGCGCGGCGGAGCGGCGACCGACCTGCCGCTTGTCGTGCTGATCAACGCCGGTTCTGCCAGTTCGGCCGAGATTTTTGCCGGCGCTATCGAGGATCATGAGCGCGGGCATGTGGTGGGCGAGACAACGTTCGGCACGGGCACCGTGCTTCAACCATATTCCCTGCGCGACGGGTCGGCCCTCTTGTTGGGCACGAAGCAGTGGTTGACGCCGAAGGGCCGGCTAATTCGCAAGCAGGGCATTGGGCCGGATGTTGAGGTCATTCTGCCCATCGAAGCAGATCTCCTGACGCCGTTGGAACTGGAGAGTATGTCGGTTCAGGACCTCCTGGAAAGCGAGGACGCCCAGTTGCTTAAGGCGTTGGAGTTGTTAGGGCGGCTCCCCAGCCGGGAATAGCGCCGTAGCCGTGGTTGAGCGTCTGGGCATATGCGTGTACGCGCTCGCCGAAACGCTCCCCGTTCATTGCATCCCTTCACTAGACTGGCAGTGTCGCCGTTGCCTCAAGATAAAGACATCAAATCGCGCTTAGAACTGCGCCACGATCCCTATGCCGCTTTTCGCATACCGGCCTATCGGGTTTTTGTCATCGGGTGGTTTTTGGCGATGGTCGGGACTCGCATCCAGAGCGTTGCCATTGGATGGGAAATGTATTCGCGCACGGGCGATGCGTTGTCGCTGGGGCTGGTGGGATTGGCCCAGGCGCTGCCGACAATGCTTCTGGCGCTCCCTGCCGGCTATCTTGCCGACCGATTTAGCCGTGTCAAGCTCAATATTCTGAGCCTTGCGGCCATGACGTTGACATCGCTCTCGCTTGCCGTGCTGTCGTATCGCGCCGGATCCGTCAACTTAATGTACTTGATCCTTTTTCTAGACGCGTCGGCGGTCATGATCGGGCGCCCGGCGCGATCTGCGTTGATACCGCAACTCGTGCCAAGAGAGGCGTTTCCGAATGCCGTGACGTGGAATACGAGTCTATCGCAGATATCGGGCGTGTTGGGGCCGGCGATAGGCGGCGTGGTCGTTGCGTTTAGCGTACCGTTCGCCTATGTGCTGGCCGCGACGAGTTCGTTGATCTTCATCGTCTTTCTGGCAATTGTGCCGGTGCGCGTCAACAAGCGACCGGTCGGCGCGGCAACCTTTACGGAGCTGGTAGCCGGGATCCGGTTCGTATGGAACACGCGCATCATCCTGACGATGATTACGCTCGACCTGTTTGCCGTGTTGCTCGGCGGGGCGGTCTACCTGCTCCCGATCTTCGCCCAGGACATATTGATGGTGGGTGCGACCGGGTTCGGCTGGCTGCGAGCCGCGCCGGCGGTTGGCGCGTTCTGTATGGCGCTATTGTTGATCTACATGCCGCCGATGAAACATGCGGGCCGTGTGCTGCTGCTAAACGTTGCCGGGTTCGGCGTCGCCACGATCATCTTCGGCTTTTCTCAGTCTTTTTGGCTCTCTTTTGCTATGCTCTTCTTTACCGGGGCGTTTGACAACGTGAGCATGGTGATTCGCGGCACGCTGCAACAGCTTCTTACACCGGACCACATGCGCGGCCGCGTGTCGGCTGTCAGCAGCGTTTTTGTCGGCGCGTCGAATGAACTAGGCGGGCTGGAATCCGGCGTTGTCGCCCACTGGTTTGGGCCGGTCTTTTCGGTCGTCAGCGGGGGGATCGGCACGCTGTTGGTGGTCTGGGCAGCGTCTGTCATGTCGCCTGAACTGC
>Ga0334890_1001903_pt1 | contig 25753 bp, 17 predicted proteins | sample GraSluR1_MG_3_FD_207220 | JGI IMG/M metagenome (GOLD analysis project Ga0334890, IMG submission 207220) | Sludge microbial communities from methane-producing bioreactor in Wageningen University, Netherlands - Granular Sludge_31_08-R1 | ecosystem: Engineered > Bioreactor > Anaerobic >... | reverse complement strand
GATGGCGCGTTGCCAGCCCCAGCTCCAAGTGCAGCAGCCCATACTGATTGTCGCTTAGTGTGAGGGGGCGATTCTCCATTTGACGCTGAACCATTACACAGCGCCATCTCCGCCTCGCGCGCCTCGACCTCTCTGTCTCGTAGGGTAGCCTCCACGATCCAGCGTGTGGCCTCGCCGTTCTCCCGCACCAGCGCCCGGATCCGCTCTCTTGGGAACCTTAGCCAGCCGACCCGGATTTGCTCCTCGTGGCTCAGACGATCCGTCAGGCCAGGGATCTCTGGCTGGCAGATCCGGTCTGCGTAGAGGTACCGGAACTCGGCCGCAATCGTGTCATACACCTGGTTGAGCACGCGGTAGCTCAAATCCTGGCTCTCCACCACCCGCGCACCCAACTCGGTCTGCGCATCTAGAACTCTCTCCGCCTTCAGGTACTCGCTGCGCGCCGCCGCGAACAGCGCCCGCACGCTCGCAGGGCGCTCGTAGTCTTGCATCCACATCACCCAGATAGAGCTGTCACCCTCGAAACGGGACCTCATCGCTTAGCCACCACTCTGTCCAAGAGCCTTCGGCCTCGACCCGGTGCGGCTTGACGCTAACACGGCACCATCGAAAACCAGCAGCCTGGGATGAAAGCGACGAACCGGCGCAAGACGATCCACGCAAGGCCGAGGGGGAGCGCGCGGCTACCTGCAGCGGGCACAGGCATTTGGCCTCGTCCACGCAAGGCCCCCAGGACCCTGGATGGCATTTCCTCGCCATAACTACGTCGATGACACCACCCTGTAGCACGTGGTGCCGAACGCGGGCCAGCTGCCAGTAGACCAATGCGTCGCGCTGGTCAAGGAGGCTGTGCAGGCCATGCCAGCCGCCGACGCCGCCTAACCTGAACGCAGACTCGCCGTGAGGATCGTGCCATCCTCATGGCGCTGTATGTACCGATCCATCGCGCGGACGAGGCCGCGTCTGATCTTGCGCCTAGCTATGGCTGACCTCGTAACGATCCCGCGTCGTGTGCAGCGTGCCGACATCCTTGCTAAACTCGCGTACCGGCGTCCCCTCTCGGATCTCGCTGATGCCGGCGTCGTGAGCCACACGCATGAACCGCCTGGCGACGTCGCGCATCTCCTCTTCGGGGTAGGTGTGCGTGACGACCTTGACGTACTCGAGGGGCAGGCGTGCCACCTGAACTCGTTTCACCTCGGCCTCGTCCGTGGCGTCGCGCTCCGCCTGGTCGAACAGTGCCGTCGCCTCCTGCAACCATTCAGGCGTGAACAGGCCGCGATTCAGGGGCGACCAGATGTGGCTATGGAGATGCTCCTTGTGCGCCTTGTCGTGAAGCAGCCTAATATAGTCCTTCAGCGCGCCCGCTGCCCCGCCATAGTATCCCGCTAGGAAATCGTCCATGGTGGCATCGACGTCCGTGTCCGGGTCCCACAGCAGCTTGCCCAAGAGATAGGTACGCAGCTCGGCGAACTCGCTGGTGCTGCCCGGCCCCTGCTCAAAGATGCCCCGCACCCCGTTCTCCACAAAAAACTGGATATTGGGTTGGAGGCTGTAGAGGTTGGGCCACGGCGATTGATAGTGGCCGAACTCGGTCACATAGTCCCACACATAGAGTCGCGGACTGATCTCGGACCAAGCGCGCATATCCTCCACAAAGGAGGCGTTGCGCTCGCACTCGGTCAAAGGGTGCGAAAAGCAGCATTCGATGGAGCACAGCACCGGCACCACGTTGTGCCGCGGGCGAAGCGTCCTGGGCGCGTGGCGCGTGTACTGGTAGGCCAGCGTGCTGACGGTCAGGTCGGGATAGTCCGGCTCGATGGCCTCGGCGACCTGGTTCACGAAATGGATCATGTTGCCGCTGGGGCTGCCCTCGCGCGCATCCAGTGCGGCGCAATCAGCGCATTGGCAATAGCCGTACCAGTCGTTCTGCGAAACCGAGACCACCGACGAGGCCGGGTCCTCCTCCATCCAGCGTCGGCCACCCTCGATCACCAACCGGAGCACATCGGGATTGCTCAGGCATAGCTGCGCCAGATAGGTGGTCCGCTCGCCATCGATCTCAGAAAAGTACTCAGGATGCTTGTCCCAGTGCGTGGTCGGGGGGACCAGCAGATAGAACGTATGGACATAGTGCTCCCAGTGGAGCTTGTCGCCATGCCGCTCCTCCAGATGGGTGAAGCGACCATAGTGCTTGTTGCGGGCCGACCAGTCGCCGTGAACCTCCAAGTCGCCGCAACGGGGCTCGCGCCACTCGAGAATCGGCACGACGCGACGGTCGATCGCATCCAACGCCACCACGGACCGCTTGGGGATGCGGCTCACGTCCGGCGTGAACCAGCGGCAGCCGAGGTGCTCTTCCAAGAAGGTATAGACAGCATAGAGGGTCCCGCGCGGACGGCCGCCCGCCAGCACCAGGCGGGGGCCGACGGTACGCAGCAGAAAGCCCTCCTTGCCCAGATCCGCGGCGGCCAGGTCAATACCCAGCGCACGCAGGCGGCGGCTGTCGCCCACCAGGATCTCGTGGGTGTGGCCCTCACCCCCATCATCGACGATGGGCAACGCAACGCCCGAGATCGCCTCAAGAAAGTGCTGTAGCTCCTCGGCAGCGTAACGCTCCGAAGGCAACGCCTCCCGCCCGACGACGATCACATAGTCGCTGGAACTGTTCGCGATTAGTTGCATAGTTCTACCTCCAGGATGCAGTGGCCCTCGTCCCCGAGCGCCGCCCAGCATAGGTTGAGAGCGAGGCAGCGTCAAGCAGCAAGAGAGGTCAGGCCATGGAGAGCCCTCAGGAGAGCAAGGCCCGGGCCGGTCCCCAGATCATCCTTGCGATGGCGCTATCCAGCGCGGTCAACACGTGCTGCTCGCGCACGTGCGCCGGAATCGCCTTGTCGTCGGTTTCTGCTGCCTCGAGCATGCAGTCGAGCCCTCTCATGCGCTTCTGCTGCGCCAAGCAGGTCTTGCGCTCCTCAAGCAGGCGATAGCTGCCCTCAGAGCCGCCAGGCGAACACCCCCGCAGGTACCAGCACACGCGTGGATGCTCGCTCCTCCTTGAGAAGGCTGGGCTTCCTGACCACCGGATCAATGGTTCGGTAGGGCAAGCATCGGGCGACCCCACAGAAGACCCCTCACTCACCGGCACCATAGAGCCCAAAGTGCCCTCTCATGTGAATGCGCTCGACCAGAAGATGGTCGTGGCGAGCACAAGGGACCAGATCCTTCTGCTAGTGCAGAGAGTGATCCTAACACCGCGTGTTCTTCGAGGTCCCCGCCGCCCAGCGCCCCTGGTGGCATCGCTCGCAGTGTTGGCTTTGAATGGACTTGACCAGCGATCTCGGTTAGGATGCAGTCACGCGGATCTCAGAGGACTGTCTGATCCGAGCCGAGAAGGTGGGCCGGGTATAGGGCGTCAGCTCATCGAGGCGCTACGCTGTTCATGGCAGGAGCGCCGGAAGGGGAGAAATGGCCGTCTTGTCCGCTGCGCAAGGCCGCCCTTTGATCGAGCTCCACGGGATCTGCAAGACCTACCAAATGGGCGCCTTGCAGGTGCGGGCCGTCTGCGACATCGACCTAGAGATCGCCCAGGGCGAGTTGACGGCCATCATGGGGCCGTCCGGCTCGGGCAAGAGCACTCTGATGAACATCCTCGGGTGCCTCGATCGCCCCACCGCCGGCGAGTATGTCCTCGCCGGACGCAGGATCGCCCATCTGGACGACGACGCCCTGGCCGAGCTCCGCAACCGCACCATCGGTTTTGTCTTTCAGAGCTACAATTTGCTCCCCCGCACCTCTGCTATTGAGAACGTCGAGGTACCCCTCATCTATGCCGGCGCGCGCCAGCGCCGCGCCCGCGCCTTGGAGGCGCTAGAGAGCGTCGGCTTGGCCGAGCGCGCTCACCACAAGCCCAACGAGCTCTCGGGCGGTGAGCAGCAGCGCGTCGCCATCGCCCGCGCCCTGGTCAACGACCCCTCACTGATCCTGGCCGACGAGCCTACCGGCAACCTGGATACGCGCACAGGTCTGGAGATCATCGGCATCTTTCAGCGCCTGAACCTCGAGCGCGGGATTACCATCCTTTATGTCACCCACGACCAAGAGATCGCTGACTATACGCGGCGCATCATCCGCCTGCGCGACGGCCGTCTAGAGAGCGATGAGCCGGTGGCGGAACCGATCCTGGCCCCCAGTGTACCTGCGGATCTGCAGCCGGTCGGCAGCCCCGCCTAGCGGTTCCGCCGACCACACGCTCCCCCGCCCCCCGCCGCCGTGTCATCCGCGATTTTACGTGCGCTTGACAGCGCGGCTCGATCCCGATACCATCTGTAGCATGCCTGTCTTCTGAGAACGAGTATTCACGTCAGGCTGGGTTGACCGCAGAAGCCAAGACGGCAGAGGTGAAAACCTATGGCAAAGCGCATCTGGCTTGTCGTCCTCTTTTTGTTTGTGATCGCCGCCGGGGTGGTCTACTGGTATCTCGAGCTGCGGCCAACCCCAGGCGCCCGCACCCCTGAGGGCGAGCTGGTTGCCGTCCAGCGTGGCTCGCTCAGCCTCGACCTGACCGCAGGGGGGAACGTCCGCGTGGCATCCACCGCGACATTGCGCTTCAAGTACCGCGGCCGCGTTACCGACGTGGCGGTGCGCGAGGGTCAGCGGGTGTTGTCTGGTGGTACCCTCGCCTGCTTGGAGACCTTTGATGCGCAAAAGGCAGTAGGGCGCGCTGAGGCCGAGCTGCGCAGTGCCGAGGCCCAACTGGCCAAGGCGGAGGCCGGTGCCCGGGCCGAGGAGATCGCCGCCGCGGAAGCGGCCGTGGCCATCGCTGAGGCGGGCGTCAGGGCGGCCGAGGCCGCGGTGCAGAGCGCCGATGCCCAGGTGAGCTCGGCCCATGCGGCGGTCGCCGGAGCGGGCGCCACAGTGGACAAGCTGCGTGCGGGCGCCACCGAGCTGGAGCTACAGATCGCCGAGCGGCAGATCGAGCTGGCGCGCAACGAGCTCTGGAGCCAACAGGCACAGCGCGACGCGATGGGATCCTCTCGCTACAGTGATGCCGACTATGAAGCCGCCCAAGGGCGCGTCGCAGCCAGCGAGTCTCAGGTCGCCATTGCCCAGTTGCGCCTGGCCGAGCTTCAGGGTGGGGCGCGGGCCGAAGATCTGGCCGTGGCCGAGGCACAGCGTGCCCAGGCGGTGGCGGGCCTCGAAGTGGCTCGGGGCAACCTGGCGCAGGCGCGCGCCCAGGTCGACGTCTCCAGCGCCCAGTGGCAGCAAGCGCAAGCCCAGCGCGATCTGCTCGCGGCGGGTACCCAGGTCGAGGACCTGCTGGTGCTCGAGGCCCGGATCGTACAGGCTCGGGCCGCCCTGGAAGAGGCTCGCCTGAGCCTGCAAGAAGCCTGCCTGATCGCTCCCTATGACGGCTTGGTGGCGCGCGTGGATATCCAGATCGGGGATCTGGTCGAGGCCAGCCAGCCGGTGATCGTGCTGGTAGATGACGAGCATTACTATATCGACCTGACCATCGACGAGGCCGACATCGGCCGCGTCGCCGAGGACCAGGAAGTTGATCTCACGTTCGATGCCTATCTGGATTCCGAGGCCGTGGGTCGGGTCGACTATATCTCGGCTCTGCCCGAGGACGAGATGGGCATCATCTCATACAAAGTGCGGGTGGATATCACCGAGTGCCCCGTACCACTGCGGGAGGGGCTGTCGGTCAGCGCTCGCGTCATCACTGACCAGTTCGAGGATCGTCTGGTGGTGCCCAACAGCGCTATCATCGTCGACGACGACACGCGTGAACGGTACGTCATCCGGCAGACGGCCGTGGGTCAGGAGGTGGTGGCCATCGAGACCGGCCGCTACAACGACCTGATGAGCGAGGTGGTGTCGGGCCTGAGGGAGGGCGACCTGGTGGTCATGCGCAGCAGCTCCTACCGCGAGCTGTTCCGGGAGATGATGCGCAGCGGCCTGCCCGGGACGCCCTAGCAAGTGGCCGGGTGGAGTGAAGCATGGTGGCTTTTCGCAGACCCTCGCTACGCGATAGTCTGGTGATCGCCTCCCGCATCGTGGCGGGCAACAAGCTCCGCTCTTTGCTGACCACGCTGGGTATCGTCATCGGCGTCAGCGCCGTGATCGTGCTGGTGTCCATCGGCCAGGGTGTCCGCGCCTCGGTGGCGGACGAGTTCCAAAAGATCGGGTCCTCGGTCCTCTTTGTCATGCCGGGTAGGTTGGAGGCCGCCAACACTTCCATGCGCTCCAACTTTATCCGGAGTGTGAACACCTCCACACTGACCTATTCCGATGCGCTGGCCCTCAAGCAGAACGCCAGTGACCTCTACCTGCGCGATGTGGCCCCCGAGTTTGTGGCGTCGGGCATGGTCGTGCGCGGCAACCGCAACCGTCAGACCTCGGTATCGGGGGTGACGCCGGACTATACGGCGGTACGCGAGTTCGTGCCCGCTGAGGGGCGCTTTATCAGCGAATCCGATCTGCGAAGCCTGGCCAAGGTGGTCGTCTTGGGGCGCAGGGTCTATGAGGAGCTGTTTCCGCTGCGGGGCGATGCCCTCGACGAGACGGTGCGCATCAACGGCGTGCCGTTTCGGGTGGTGGGGGTGATGGAGCCCAAGGGCGGCACCGCTTTCAACGACGACGATGACCAGGTGTTCATCCCCTTGACCACCGCGCAGACGCGCCTGTTCGGCGGGCGCACCGTCACCGGCGAGTACACGGTTTCGGTGATCTATGCGCGGGCGCTGGACGAGACCCAGATGAACTCGGCGCGCGATGCCATCACCCAGCTCCTGCGGCGACGGCATGGGCTGCTGTATCGCAGCGACGAGGACGATTTCTCGGTGCTGACGCAGGACGACGTGGCCTCGGTGCTGGATGGCCTATTCGCCATGCTTACCGTCTTTCTGGGGCTGGTCGCCGCCGTGTCGCTGATGGTGGGCGGCATCGGCATCATGAACATCATGCTCGTGTCGGTGTCGGAGCGCACCCGTGAGGTAGGCATCCGCAAAGCCGTCGGCGCCCGTCGCAAGGATATTCTGCTCCAGTTCCTGGTAGAGGCCATACTTCTCAGCCTGGTTGGCGGCGTGATCGGCATCTTGGTGGGGGTGGGGGGCATTGTCCTGGTCGCGCGAATGGCCAGCCTGGCCTACCGGATCTCTGCGGGCACCATCATGCTGGCAACCGGGTTCTCGGGCTTGGTGGGGTTGTTCTTTGGCATCTATCCGGCCAGCCGGGCCGCCCGGCTCGATCCGATCGATGCCTTGCGGTACGAGTAGGGCGACCGCTAGCGACGGACGGTTCCACCTGGGAGGATCTCGATGCGCCCACAAGCTCACGTGGCGCCGCTGCGGCATCGGTCCAACCGCCGCGGCCAAGGGAGCAAGGTCAGCCGCCTGCGCAGGCTGGCAGCTCTGGGCCTCACCGTGCCGGAGACCGCCGTTTGTCAGGCAGCGGCCTACCGCCACTACCTCGACGGCGGCCGGGACGCGGTCGACGCCACCCGCCAAGCTCTGCGGGATTGGGTAAAGCCTGGCAAATCTTATGCGGTGCGCTCCTCAGCCACCGTGGAGGATGGCGACCATCACTCTTTTGCGGGTCAGTTCACCACCGAGCTGGGCGTGCAGGGCGCAGAATCCGCCTGGGAAGCCGTCATCGGCGTGTGGGACCACGCCAACGGCGATGGGGTGCGGGCCTACTGCCAGCGCCTGGATCGAGGGGCGGCTCCCCTGGGCATGGCCGTGATGGTCCAGGAGATGGTCTCCGCCACGCTCTCGGGGGTGGTGTTCACGCGCAACCCGGTCACCGGCATGAACGAGACCGTCGTCGAATGCGTCTCCGGCCTGGGTGAGGCCGTGGCCCAGCGCGGGGTGACACCCCAGCGCTATGTGCTCAAGTGGGGCCAATGGATGGAAACGCCGGCAGGGGTTTCGCCGCCTCCGACTCTGGAGCGGGTGGTGCAAGAGGCAGGGTGTGTGGCCGAGCGCTGCGGGCAGCCGCTGGACCTGGAATGGGCCTACGACGGCCAGACGCTCTACTGGCTGCAGATGCGCCCCATCACCTCGCTCGAGCGAGCTCGGGTCTACTCGAACCGCATGGCCCGCGAGATGGTGCCCGGCGTGATCAAGCCGGCGGTCTGGTCGGTGACCATCCCCATGTTCAGTGAGCTCAAGCGGCGCCTGCTGAACGAGATCCTGGGCCGCCACGACCTCGATCCCACCAGCCTGGTGCGCGCCTTTTACCACCACGCCTACTTTGACATGAACGCCCTCGGGAACACGCTAGAGGCCTTTGGTCTGCCGCGTGATGGACACGAGCTGATGCTGGGCATTGAGGTGCCTGGCGGCGATCGGCCCTCCTTTAAGCCTACCTGGCGAACCTATCGCCTGCTGCCTCGCGCCCTGGCCTTTGCCGGGCGGCAGCTTGAGCTGGATCGCCGGCTGCGTGCCTATCTGCCGCAGCTCGAGGCGCAACTCCAGGCCGCGCAGGAAGAGGATCTGGACCGTGCCGATGGACCTGCGCTGCTGGCCTCCATCGCGGCCCTCACCGCCTTGATGTACGAGACCGAGTACCAACACATCTTGGCATACCTCTTGCTACACCTGCATCAGCACATCCTGCAGATGATGCTAAAGCGCCGTGGACTGGATCCAGCGCGCTACGAGCGCGAGATGGAGGCTGCGAACCAGGGCCGATACACGCCTACCGCGGAACTGGACGCCCTGCATGATCGCTACCTTCAGTTGGGCGCCGCCGATCGTGAGCTGGTCGAGAGCGGCGCCGCGGAGGTCTTGGCGGCTAGCCCTACCGCGGCCAGCTTCTGGCAGGCCTTTGGCGACTTCATAGAGCGCTTTTGGCATCTGCGCGATCGGACCGCTGACCTCTCCGAGCCTTGCTGGGGTGAGACGCCTGACCTGCTGCTCCGGACCGTCGCCGGGCTCGGCAGGGCGGCCGAAGACGAGGCTCCCGTCCCCGTCACGCCACCGGCCGGCGATGAGGGCGCCACCTGGCTCTTGCGCAAGGTGGCGGCGCGGACGCGGGCGTATCGCCGGCATCGGGATGCCCTAGGCTACTATTACTCCTGGATGAACGGTCTGCTGCGGCAGCGTTTTCTGCGGCTGGGCGAATGGCTGGTTGCCGCCGGTCGGCTGGAGCAGCCGGAGCAGGTGTTCTGCCTTTACATGGCAGAGATCGATGAGCTGGTGAGCGGCGGCGTCGGGACGGATGCCGCTGCGCTAGCTCGGCAACGAGCGCGTGAGCTTGTGGAGGCCGAGACCCTGACGCTTCCCTCCATCATCTATGGTGAGGCGCCCGTGCTCTCGGCTGCAGCCAGCGCTGCCGTGCTCAAGGGCGTCGGCGCGTCGTCCGGTGTGCATACCGGTCGGGTACGTCATGCCAGCTCGGTGCGCGATCTCCTGGGCCTGCGCTCATGGCCCAAAGTGTCCGAAGGTGACGTCTTGGTCATCCCCTACTCGGACGTGGCCCTGACGCCGCTGTTCGCTCGCGCCGGCGCCATCGTCTCTGGGGCAGGGGGGCTGTTGGCGCACAGCGCCATCGTGGCGCGCGAGTTCGGTATCCCCTGCGTGGTGTCGGTGGAGGGCATCGAGGGACTGGCCGAGGGTGCGCTGGTCACCGTGGATGGCTCGGCGGGACAGGTGTTGGTGCTGGACGGCCCGGAGAGCTAGAGGAAGAGAGGTTGGCGCGGATGTACTATGCATCGCTGGCCGTCGTTGCTGGCTATCTAGTCGGCTCCATCTCTTTCACCCGCGTGTTTGTGCGGCTCTTGGCGCCGGGTCGCTCGCTCTCGGAGCTGGAGCTTCCCGTCGAAGGTGCAGCAGAGCACTATGCCGTGACCCATATGGGCGCCAACACGGCCTCGATGATACTGGGCAGCAAGATGGGCTGCCTGATAGGCTGCCTGGACATCCTCAAGGGAGCGTTGCCAACCTTGGCTGCGCGATTCCTGCTTCCCGAGCAACCCTACTACCTGCTGGTGGCGTTGGCCTGCATGGCTGGCCATAACTGGCCCTTGTACCATCGCTTCAGGGGTGGCAGCGGCATCTCGGTGTTTTACGGGGGTCTACTGTCCATCGACTGGCTAGCTATTCCGGTCGGCGCGTTGGGCGGGCTGCTTTTGGGTTTTGTGGTATTGCGCAGCTATTTTGTGATGTTCTTGATGTGCTTCTGGCTGCTGATACCGTGGCTTTGGTTCCGCACCCACGATTGGCGCTATCTGGCCTATGCCGTTGCCGCCAACGTCCTGTTTCTTCTGGGCATGGTCCCGGATATCAGGCAGTACCTCCGGGCACAACGCGACGGTACGCTCACACCCGAGATGACGATGCGATCCAATGCCATGGGCCGGGGCATGCTCAAGATGCAGGAAGAGCTGGATAGCCTCTGGCGGCGGAATCGGGGCGATGGCTAGGTGCGTTGTGACGGATCTGGGAACAGACCAGGAGCATAGGCATGGTCGCAGAGAGCTCGCTGGCCCTTTGCCTGTTCGATTTCGTGCCAAACGTGGCGTTTCTGGTAGGCGTGTGGTTCGTGCTCCAGATCCGTCGCCTTACCGGCGATCGCCGTTCGACTGTGCTGCTAGCATCAGGAGGCATATTGGTCTTTGCCGGCGGGCTCCTGAAAGTGACCTGGAAGCTCATGTGCACCATCGGGCTGCCGGACGTCCGAGTCTTGAGCGAGGGCCAGTTCGTTCTGATGGCTACCGGGTTCGCGCTTTTCTTCCTGGGCCTGCTACCATGGGTCTCTGAGGCCAAGTCGCTGCAAAAACAAAACGGGGGCCTTGGGATTGCTGGGGTCGCCGCCTGGAAGGTCCCGTTGTTGGTGATCATGACCGTGTGTAGCATCGGTTCGTATGGGATCCTGGCGTATGCTGCCTGGCAAAGACGAGCAAAGGTGATCGCTATCCTGTTTGGTTTCGCCATCATGGGTCTGTTGCTGATGTCTGGCATGGCCCGGATGGAGCAGACCATCACGCGACAGTGGATTCAGGAAGGCGTCAACTCTGTCGGTCAGATCTGCTTTGCGGGCGGAAGCTATATGCTCTATCAGAGCTCCCGTCAGCGACAAAGGGAGGAGGTCCGCGTTGCTTGATCGCGTCAGCCGCTGGCGGCTGGGCAAACGCCACGGCTATGAGATGCTGTTTCGTCGCCAGGATACGCGCCCCGAGGGCCAGGTGGGTGTGATTCTGGCCGACATGGGGATGCCCGAGGACTATGAAGCCCGGTTCTATACCGCCTTTACGGAGCATGTGCTGCGCCATGCGCTGCCGTCCTTCCTCCATCGGGTAGTACTGGCCGATCGCGGCATCGCCTTGATCGACCCCGACAACCCGCTGGCACGGGAGGCTTTTGAGCCCACGCAGCTTGTTGACATGCACGGCGCGACCACCAACGACGATGGCCGTCCCTATGTCGACTGCGAGGTGGCGTGGCGGCAGCCGGGCATGAAAGAGAACCCGTGGGACCACGGCTACTTCCTCTACACCGGAGGAGGCAACGGCGGTGCTCCCGACATCTGCCAGAAGACGGGCGCCAAGGTGGTAGGATGGTACTATGGGCGTCTGTTGCCCGAGAAAAAGGTGGCGTGGGCTCACCAGTGCGGCCGCATCTACAAAGACGCGGTCACGGCACTGCAGGCGGCGTTGCCGGATGTGGCCTTCCGTCACGCGAGATATGTCGACACTGCCTCACTATGGCAGGCTGTGGAGGAGCTGCTGGCCGCGGGCTGTGGCACCATCATCTACCAGTGCTTTTCGAATCCCGTCTACTCGGATTTGGAAGAGTATGCCTTTGCCATGCCGCAGGTTCATCGCATCGTCAACGGGCGTGCCAAGCTGATCTTTGCCGATCAGCTTGGTAACCAGCCAGCCCTGCGCGCGGCTTTTGCGGCTCTCTTGCGCGAGCAGTTGGCTCGGCTGCCGCGACGAGCCAGCCTGCTGCTGATCCTCTCCAAGCACGGCCACCCGTTCAAGCGCGAAACCATGGATCGGCGCGCTGCCGCCTACCGGCTGCCGTTGGAGGCCGAGGCGCGTGCGGCGCTGCAGCGATGGGGCGGGCGCTGGGAGCTCTTGTGGAGCGACGACGAGTACGCCGACGCCTATTGGGATCCTCGCAACCAAAAGCTAGAGACCCGCGCCGCTTATCAGATCGCCATCGATCGCGGGTTCGACGTTGCCCTAGAGCTCCCCACCGAGTTCCTGGCTGAGAACACCGACCTGATGATCCTTCACGCGATGAAAAAGTTCGACGTCTTTGGCGACTATGACTCCAATGCGCCCGTTCCCTATCCGGATTGGGAGCAGCCTCTGGTACGCATCTTTCATCAGGGGCGTACCACGGGCATCTATTCTGGGTGTCCGGTGGGACCCTACCGACGGTACGTGGTGGAGGCGGTGGTGGACTCGGTTATGGGTGTTCTACGGCCAAAGCGTCAAGGGCTAGAGTAAGGAGGAGGAAGGGTCGTGCCGTTGGGATGCAGACACGGCCACAGCAACTACCATGGCTAGAGGCTTCTTTCAGGCCCCAGAATGTGTGCACAGCAAACACACCATCCGCCGGAAAGGACAGATCAGCCGTCGCGCGCTGTATTTGACCACGTCTGCTCTGTTTTCGGGCGCATGATCTCTCAAGCGAGCCCAGCGGTGTGCCAGGCGGAAACGTTGGGCCGTCTGTTCGATTACGCCTGATCTTTGCCTTCCTGGGCCGTCGCATGGTGTCCGCGCTGTTTCCTAGAGGCTGACCTCGCCATGCCTTGCACCAGACAGAACGTCAGTCCTATCGTCACTCCTAACAAGCTTCTCCTACGGGCCTCTAGCGAGCCGCTCGCCGGTTGCTACCAACACTCAATGGCTGCCACCCTGCCAAACGGCGCGTAGCGCGTGCCGAGCACGCAGACTAGTAGATCGCCAAGTCGGGACCCATAGCGCGGCGCTCAGCTCAAGCAGATGGTTGCCATAGCAGATGCACTGAACTCAACAGCACCAACGGGCATAACGGGCAGTAAAATCGCGAGAGTCGATAGCACCGAACCTCGGACCTTGCATCTATGGTGCGCCCTAGACCCACCGGATCAATGGTTCGCTGGTTTGCCATCACTTCCCATCGCCTACCAGGGCATGATCCCTCCCTCTCGGGACCGCGACCACTTTGGCTGCTGTTGCGTAGATGCCTCCACAGATCCTCTACGCTGCTGGACGGGACCCAATCGCATTCCCCAACATGCTGGGCTTAGCGCGCCTTTCTAGGAACAAGCACCATGCTATAATGTGGCAGCGTTCTACGAACGTGTTTGGCAGGTAGTCACGTTGACTCGTCCAGCACTGGAACCCGACACCGCCAAACGAGAGTGTGTCTGCCATGGGCAACATGCTCAAGGGAGGCAGGACACCCGGCCCGCCCCACAGCAGCAACTGGTAGATGCGTTCTCGACAGTATCCTGGCGCAACGTGTGAGTGGCGTGGCTGCGGACCAGGACAGGTGTCGGTGAAAGGGAGTCAGCTATGTGGTACGGAGCGCAAGTGTCTGGTCGTGATGGAGACCTGTTTCTGGCTACGCGAGATCTCCTAGGCACGAGCTCGCGGAAGCTCATCGCTATCGTCTCCGCTGCCTATCTTGCATGGGCCTTCATCGCTACAGATTCCCTCACTCCCAGCCTCAAAGTTGGCCTTCTGCCCACAACCTTTCTGGTTGCCCTTTCCGGTGGCATCTCTCTTTGGCTGCTCCGTCGTTCGGCAGTCTTGGCGCTTGCCATATGGCAACTAAGCTTAGTGGTCATCGTTGGCCAGGCCCTCTACGTCTCGCAGGAATCCGCCATAGTCTTTGCCCTGGTGCTTCTTCCCCTTATCTCGGCGACCTATATTCACTGGGCTGCCGGCTTTGCTGCGGTGGGAGCCGTCTATGGAGCTGTCTCCTGGATCTCCGCCAGCGCACTGATGCCGCCTATCTCCCCCGTACTCGGCACGACCATCATAGCATGTGGAGGAGTTGCAGCTGCGGTAGGCTGGGGGATGACACACTCGCTCTTGAGGGTGACAGAGTGGTCGCTGTACAGCTACGAGGAGATGCGACGGAAGGTCGATGAGGCGCGTCAGCAGAGACTCGAGCTGAAGCAAGCGCAGGAGGACCTCATCCTGGCGAACCAGGAGCTTGCGCGACTCTCTGACCGGCTGAAGCACATGTACCAAGTGGCCGAGGATGCCCGCAGGGTGAAGGAAGAGTTCGTGGCCAATGTGAGCCATGAGCTCCGCACCCCGCTTAACATGATCATTGGCTACAGCGAGATGATCGTCAAGTCTCCCTCGGTCTATGGATCCAAGCTGCCGGCTTCCCTTCTCGCAGACATCGCGGCCATCCAGCGTAACAGTCAGCACCTTGCAGACTTGGTGGACGATGTGCTCGACCTGGGCCAGATTGAGGTAGGCCGCATGGCGCTCGCCAAGGAGCCGACGTCTATAGAAGCCCTAATCAGAGCAGCAGCGCGCGTCGTCGCTCCTTTGTTTCAGTCGAAAGGCCTCTACCTTGAGACCGAGTTCTTGACCGATCTCCCGATGATCATGTGTGATGGCACGCGAATCCGCCAGGTGCTGATAAACCTCCTAAGCAATGCTGGTCGCTTCACCGACACAGGCGGGGTGCGGGTGTCAGCACGACAGCAGGATCATGACGTCCTGGTGAGCATCACTGATACTGGGCCCGGAATCCCCGAGGAAGAACGCGACAGGTTGTTTGAACCCTTTACGCAATTGGATGCATCCTTGCGCCGCCGCCATGGCGGCAGCGGTCTCGGGCTTTCCATCAGCAGGCGCTTTATCGAGATGCATGGCGGTCATCTGTGGCTAGAGAGCCAGGTGGCGATCGGCACCACGTTTACCTTCAGCCTGCCGGCAGAGCTACCGGTTGAGTCGGCATCCATACCCGATAGCGGAGCGAGACGATGGTTCAGTCCTTACGCTGAACACGAATACAGGATTCGCGATCGACGGCGGCGAGCTCCGGCGCCAAGTACACCTCCACGGTACGTGGTACTGGATGAAGGCAAGGCGCTGCAGCGACTTTTCAGGCGTTACGGTGAGGGGTTGGACCTTGTGTTTGTGAGCAATGTGGAATCAGCTATGGAGGAGCTGCGGCGGCTGCCGGCTGAGGCCTTGGTGGCAAACACAGCTCAGACATCGGCCTCCAGTCTACTGCCGCGTCTGGCGGACGTGCCTTACGATACCCCTGTGATCACTTGCTGGGTGCCCTCCTCCGAGGCTGCAGCAGAGCGACTCGGGGCGACTCACTATCTGATCAAGCCAGTCACGCAAGAGCTTCTCGTGGACACGCTGTCTGCTGTAGGGCCCGATGTTCGTTCTGTGCTGGTGGCCGATGACGAGCCCGAGGCACTGCAGCTTTTCGCTCGCATGCTCTCCTCGCACGAGAATCGGTATCAAGTGCTCCAGGCCAAGAGTGGACAGATGGCTCTGGCCCTGCTCAAGGAACGCCGGCCAGACATACTGCTCCTTGATCTGATCATGCCCGGAATGGATGGCTTCACTGTATTTCGGGAAAAGGCCCAGGATCCGGCGATATGCGACATCCCGGTTGTGATTGTCTCGTCAAGGGATCCAATGGGTGAGGCGATCATCAGCAATGAGCTGCTGGTCTACCGTGGCCGGGGCTTTTCTGTGCCCGACCTGATGCGCTGTATCCAGACCGTCAGCCAGGTGCTCACGCTCCCGGCAAGACCTGCTGATCAAGCGCGCCCAGAAACGCATCCCGAGTGACCGGCTTGGTGACAAAGCCCGACGCACCCAGCGAATAGGCCAGATCCTCATCGGTCAGAATGGTACAGATCACAATCGGAATGGCACTCGTGAGAGGGGACTGTTTCAGCGTGGCGAGAAGCTCCCAGCCGTCGATGTTGGGCATCATAACATCGAGCACGATGATCTGCGGGGAGACTCTGCGCGCCAGCGAGAGGGCCTGATTCGGGTCCGCTGTGCCGGCAACCGAATAGCGCGTGTTCTGTGCATACCGCTGGAGGAGCTGCAACGTATCCGTGTTATCGTCGATGACGAGCACCCGTACCTGATCGAGCGCGGGCAGAGCCAGTCGAGCGAAGGCGGCGCAGGTGCTCGTAGAAATGACCAGATCCCCCCCACACAACTCTGCTAGGTACTCGGCCATCTGAAGTCTAGCCTGGTCGTCGCAGAGTTGCGCATCCGTCGCTCTGCGACCTGGAACCGTCCGAAACTCGATCTCGACCTTTTCCGGCAGGTGCGTGGCCGAGATGATGACCTCTCCGCCGCATGCCCGGCGGATAGCAGCTCCCAGCAGGCTGAGAAGAGCCTGCTTGAGAGCAAGGGGCCTGGAAGTCAGTTCGGGCAGCTCGTGTGAGGCCTGCAGTTCCAGGTGGGTGTTGTGCTGCAAGGCAAGAGCTTGCCCGTGCTTTTCGAGATCGACGAGCATCGCACACAGGTCCACGACTGCCGTCGGCGGCTCATCCTCCAGCCACGAAAGCTCCCTTGCCACCGGGGCCTCGTCTCGCGCGGATCGAGCGACCTGATCGCGCTCACCTTCTCCCGATGATAGGCCAGATTGTGACCACAGGCTGTCGGCGAGCTGTTCGAGCGCGTCCCGTGTTCTGCGACTGAGATGCCGGACGCTGATCCCAAGCTGGTGAGCCGCCTGCTCACGATCGAGTTGCTGCACATAGCGGTAGTGAAGGGGGCCGTAGACGAGCCAATTCGGAGAGTCTAGCGGCTCGTCGTCCAAAGGCTCGAAGGAGTCGATCGCCTCAACCAGGAGTTTGCGCAACGCCACGGAACTGTCGAACCGGCTTTCGACGCCCAGAAGCGACCCGAGAGGGCTCTGTCGAAGACTATACGGATCATACAGATGACCAAGGGCCCTCCGCAGATCCTCGATAAAGCGCTCGCGCCCGAGCATGTCCTTTTCCTGTCTCACACCTGGCCCAAATCCGCTGACAGAGGTCCATTGGCCTGCTATCATGAGAGCATATTATACACCGGCGATGCTTTTGGGCAAGGGTTCTGTGGCGTTGTTGCGCCTGCGAGCACTCGCGCCATGGCGCCAGCGTCGCCGTGCGGCAACGTGCTGAGCCACCGGAGCCGGCAGGGGGACGTCTACGTTGCCAAGGCATGCGGTGTTGCAGAGGAGGTGAGAGCGCAATAGGACACGGTCCGAGGTCTGATGATGTGGTTGCGAGCCTCGACTCGGATCGAGTCGAGGCAAGAGCTAGGAGGAGAGCAGATGAGGACCTACAGTCGCCGCGAGTTTTTGGTTATGGGAGGGGTGTTGGCTGCCAGCGCGGCATTGGCAGCGTGTCGACCGTCCGCTCCTGAAGTCTCCGATGCGCCTGAGGCCGGTGTAGACGAGCCGTCCCCGGCGCCGCCCGAGACTGTCACCGTGGTGGCAACCTCACAGATGAACATCCAGCTTTGGGATGGCTCGATCGAACGGGCCAAAGAACGTCTGCCGCATATCAACCTTGTGACCACGCAGACTGGCATGCCTGGTGGCTGGTCAGGATACGCTGATCAGATCATCACTCAGATCGCAGGCGGCGAGCAGCTCGATGTCATCATGATCGCGGTGGAGGGCATACCGCTCCTCGGCGCGAAGAATGTGTTGCGCGAACTGGATTCGTTCATCGAGGTCGATCAGGAGGCTCTGGAAATCATCGATGACACACATCCGCTGCTGCTAGAGATGCTTCAGTGGGACGACAAGCAGCTCGAGATTCCGTTCTCTTGGAACAACATGGTGCTCTACTACAACACGCGTATCTTTGAGGAAAAGGGCGTCGATCCTCCAAAGGATTGGGACTGGGGCGACTTTCAGCAAGCTTGCCGGGCCATCGCCGACGTCAAAGGCGAGGCGGATGACCTGTACGCCTATTCGTTCTGGGGCTCTGGTATGTTCGGCATGTGCTCGTGGTATTTCTGCAACGATACGTCACCGCTAACCGACGACTGGCGCGAATCCAACATGCTCGATCCAAGAGTGGCCGAGACGCTCCAGTTCCTGGCTGATCTCATTCTCAAGGAAAAGGTCGCACCGCACCCCGAAGGCTGGGATGAGTGGGCGAACTTTCACGCCGGGCACCTTGCCATGCGAACCTGTGGTCGCTGGTGCATTGGTGGCTCGCTCGAGGAGGATTTCCACGAGTACGACATCGCGTACCAGCCGTACAACGCTGGGCCGTTCCGGACGGTGGCCGGCACAGACGGATGGGGCATTGCCACCATGAGCCGATACCCCGATCAGGCGTGGGAAGTGGTCAAGCTCCTGTCAGGTGAAGAGGCTTCCTTGGATATGGTCGCTCTCGGTGGTAACATCCCCACACTGCGATCCGTAGCCGAGCGACCCGAGTTCATGGGGGTTGGGCCTGCGAATACCGCCCTCTTCTACGAGTCGCTTGACTATGCCAAGACGGTAGTATCGCCGCCCAACTTTAACATTATCGAACCGCTCCTCAACCGGCACTATCAGACTATCTGGAGCGGCGAGAGGACTGTGCAAGAGGCCGTACAGGCCGCTCACGAGGAACTCCAGGCTGAGATGGAGCTGCTGGACTGGTAGCTTCCGCTGCAGCCTTCCGGACGCGGGCCGCGTCCGGAAGGCTGCTCTTCAAGAACTGCACACCGCTTGCGGGAAGCTGCACTGCGCCTTGGAGCAGCTCAGGAACATAGCACGAAGGTGGCGAATCCCATGCATAACCGGCAGAGATTGGCAGCGTCAGATGCTCCGGACCGAGTAGGACCTGCCAAAAGATTGACGCGCGCGAAGGTCGAGGAGGCCGTCGCCGGCTACCTGTTCGTCATGCCCTCGTTTTTCATTCTATTTTTATTTCTCTTTGTTCCGATACTATCAGCTTTGGTTCTAGTGTTTCTGAAATACGATCTACTGACCCCACCACGATGGGCAGGGTTGGCGAATATCCGCGCTCTATTTACAGATCGAAGGATGGTGACCTGCTACTGGAACACGCTTCGCTTCATGCTCGGCGCTACCCTGCTCAACAATGTCCTAGGCCTGGTTCTTGCCATGGGCGTTAACCGTGCTATGCCGCGCCTGCTCAAGTACGTACTACGTACGGCGCTCTTTTTTCCTGTGCTCACGACCACAGCTTCCCTTGCCGTCGTCTGGAGCTTTATCCTGACGCGCGACCGTGGTGTGTTGAACTACTACCTGCAGCAGGTTGGCCTGCAGCCGGTGGCCTGGCTGGCAAGCGCACGTTGGGCACTGACGTCAACGATCCTCTATGACGTGTGGAAATCCTGCGGCTATCTGATGGTCCTGTATCTGGCAGGGCTGCAGGGCATTCCTGGAAGCTTGTATGAGGCCGCGGAGATCGATGGAGCCAGTCGGTGGCAGTTGACTACGCGCATCACGCTCCCGCTGATCACGCCGACGGCGTTCTTTTGCATCGTCGTCTCGCTCATTGGTTCGTCTCAGGTGTTTGACAACGTCTTTGTGCTCACAGGAGGTGGCCCCGGCGACGCGTCGCGCCTGATCGCGATCTATATCTATGAGCTGGGCTTTAAGCGCTTCGACATGGGCTATGCCGCCGTTGTTTCGCTCACTCTGTTGCTTGCGCTACTTCTTCTGACACTCCTGCAATTCTGGGGCGCGCGAAAGTGGGTGCACTATGAGTGAGTCGCTGCGGTCCCAACCCCAGTCCCTCGACCTCCGGCTCGGCAAGGGCAAACGGCGCGTTCACACGCGGAAAAGCCGCCAGCGTTCGCCCGCGCAGCTCCTGCTCGAGATCGTGATCTGGACGTTCTTGATCGTCATGGCCATCATCCAGTTTGCTCCCATCAGTTGGATGTTCGCCACGTCACTGCGTGCTCCGGCTCGATCCATGGATCTCCCGCCCAGCTTTTGGCCGACCGACTTTCGGTGGGAAAACTACCTCGCCGTTATCAACTCACCCCGGATTGACTTTTTGCTGTTCTTCTGGAACAGCCTTCGGATCGCTGTGCTTGTCACACTAGGCCAGCTGCTGACTTGCTCGATGGCGGCCTTTGCCTTTGCGAGGCTGCGTATGCCGGCCAGAGAACAGGTGTTCTTCCTTTTCCTTGCCACCATGATGGTTCCTGGAACCGTCATCATGATCCCGACATTCATTCTCATACGAACGTTCGGCCTGATCGACACGCATTGGGCGCTTATCCTACCGGGGTTGACTAGCGCCTTTGGCGTCTTTCTGCTGCGACAGCAGTTCATGACTCTGCCCGGCGAACTGGTCGAGGCGGCCAGGATGGATGGGGCGGGGTTTCTGCGGATATTCTCGCAGATCATGCTCCCTCTCATCGGGCCAGGCCTTTCCGCCCTTGGCATCTTTACATTTCTCGGCTCATGGAACAATTTTATGGGTCCCCTGCTGTATCTGCGTTCATGGGCGAACTATACGTTTCCTTTGGCGATTGTTATGCTTCAGGGCTATATGGGAATGGGTAACCGCGCGCATGTCCTTGCAGCCATTATGATATCGATTTTCCCACTGTTGGTTATCTTTTTAGTTGCCCAACGCCACGTGATCCAAGGTATCGCGCTTACGGGACTGAAGGCCTGATGGTTGGCGATCAGCAGTGCTGGCGTTTCTCCGAAGAGGATCCGAGTGATCTCAGCGACCCCGACTCGCTAGTTCGCAAAACGTTTCAGGCCATCTGGCATGAGCTTCCTCGCGTGCTGCTGGGGAACGCGATGTTCTGTCTTCTCTGTGCACCCGCCATATCGCTCGCGTTTGCTAACCTGCTGCTTCCCGCTATCTGCCTGGCGGTAATCACGGTCTTTCCGGCATGGGCCGCGCTTCTTGCGTTTGAGGACAAGATTCTTCAGGGATCTGCCACGACCGTCCGGGATCTCCTGCGGGCATTCACCAGAGTTTGGGGGCGTTCCACAACGTTGGGTCTGCTCGCGCTGGTGCCGGCTCTCGGCGCGTTTGTGGCTTTACCGGGATTGGGAGCTCAGCGCGTGCACTGGACCGTGTGGCTCGCCTTGGTGGCCAACGCGCTGTCACTGCTGATCTTGGTGGCCCTCTACGTATACGCCTTTCCGCTAGTAGCTATGCACGATCTCAGCACCGGCATGGCCCTCCGAAACGCTCTCATCCTAGCCAGCCGGCATCTCTGGAGTACCTTTGGCATGATGAGCCTCGCGATCCTATTGGTTCTGGGAGTCTTGTACGTTAGTTCTGGAATCGCGTTCTTTGCACCGGCGTTCTTTGGCATGTTCTCGGTGAGTAACTGCAAAATGGTGGTCCAAGAGGAGCTGAGTCGAGACTCTGCGAATAGCGACGTATGACGCATAAGCGACCGTGGGAGGTCTAGGAGCGAGATGTCACAGAAGAGGAGCTACAACGACAAGTACACGGGCGAGCATCTTGATCATCTCGCTTTTCCGTTGGGCGGTATCGGCGCGGGAATGATCTGTTTGGAGGGCACTGGAGCTCTGTCGCACTTTTCGCTGCGAGGCCATCCCGAGATCTATAACGAGCCGCTGGTCTTTGCCGCGCTGTGCGTCAAGGGACCTCGCAATACGGCCCGGGTTCTTGAGGGGCCAGTGCCATCGTGGAAGGCGTTCTTCCCGTGGGGCCGAGAGCATGCCGGCGCCGGCAGTGGTGGGAGGGACAAATCGTACGGGCTTCCCAGGTTCGCCCAGGCCGACTTTGTGGCACGCTTCCCGTTCGGGACTGTGAACCTGCAGGACGCCGATATCCCCATCGATGTAGAGTTAGTCGGATGGAGTCCCTTTGTCCCGGGCGAAGCCGATGCATCCAGCCTCCCTATGGCTGCGATCGAATACCGATTCGTCAGCCGGGCGAAAGAGCCCATCGAGGCGGTGTACTCGTTTCATGCCCGGAACTTTATGGCTGTGCAGGACCCACGGGTGCAGGCTGATGGTTCCTCAGTGGAGACACTGTCAGGCGAGCGAGGGTTTGTTCTACAACAGACGGGTACTCAAGAGCGTCCATGGGACGAGGGCGCTTTCAGCGCCTGCATCGACGACCCCGCAACCCACGTGAGCTGTGCTTGGTTCCGTGGCGGCTGGTTTGACGCTCTGACGATGGTCTGGAACGCGGTGCAATCTGGCCAAGTGCTTCGGGCAGGCCCCATCAGGGATGGGCGGCCGAGTCCGGGGGGCAGCCTTTTCCTACCCTTCCGGCTGGAGCCCGGTGAGGAGAAACGGGTCACGCTCAGGTTGGGCTGGTACGTCCCGCAGACGGACCTTCATATCGGACCGGAGGCTCCCGGCGGTCAACTGGATTGCGGCTGCGGTGATCCGTCGCGACCGCGTCACGCGCCTTGGTATAGTTCGGTCTTTGGCGACATCCACCAGGTCATGGACCATTGGCAGAGGAACTATGCTGGCTTGAGGGAGGAGAGCCAGGCATTCAGTGATTGCTTCTACGACACCTCGCTTCCGCCAGAGATCGTGGAGGCGGTGGCAGCTAACCTTACCATCCTCAAATCTCCGACGGTTCTGCGCCAGACCGACGGCCGCCTGTGGGCCTGGGAAGGGTGTTGTGACGACGCTGGGTGCTGCCATGGCTCTTGCACCCATGTCTGGAACTATGCTCAGGCGTTGCCGCACCTATTCCCAGAACTAGAGCGGACTCTTCGACAGACAGAGTTCAACGAGAACCAGGACGAGCGAGGCCATCAGGCGTTCAGGGCTACCCTGCCGATCCGGCCGGCGGCCCACAACTTTCACGCCGCCGCTGACGGTCAGCTCGGCGGCATCATGAAGGTCTACCGCGAGTGGCGCATCAGCGGTGACCTAGCGTGGTTGCGCGAGCTCTGGCCCAAAGTCAAACAGAGCCTCGACTATTGCATCAGCACCTGGGATCCCGCGCACAGAGGCTTGCTTGAGGAGCCCCATCACAACACCTACGACATCGAGTTCTGGGGGCCAGACGGCATGTGTACGTCGTTCTACCTCGGAGCGCTGGAGGTAGCCATCGCCATGGCAGAGGCTGTTGGTGAGCCGATACCCCTCTATCGGGAACTCCTGGATAAGGGTCGCGCTGCCATGGAGTCCGAGCTCTGGAATGGCGAGTATTTCGTTCAAAGAGTCCGCTGGAAAGACCTGCAGGCCGGTAACCCGGCCGAGCAACCGGCCTGGAACGTCGAGTACTCGCCAGAAGCCTTGGCGCTGCTGGAACGGGAAGGGCCCAAGTACCAGTACGGCGATGGTTGTCTCTCTGATGGCGTCCTCGGTGCATGGATTGCTGCGGTCTGCGGCACCGGCGAGTTTCTGGATCGCGAAAAGGTGCGCAGCCACCTGTTGGCGGTCTACCGCAACAATCTGAAGAGTGATCTATCCACCCACGCTAACCCCCAGCGTCCCACTTACGCATTAGGCAACGAGGGCGGGCTTCTTCTCTGCACTTGGCCGCGCGGTGGGGCCTTGAGCTTGCCCTTTGTATACAGTGACGAGGTATGGACAGGCATCGAGTACCAGGTGGCATCTCACCTGGCCATGCTGGGGCACGTCGATGAATGCCTGACTATCGTCCGTGCGCTGCGCGACCGGTACGACGGCCGCGTGCGCAACCCGTTCAACGAGTACGAATGCGGCCACTGGTATGCGCGCGCGATGGCCTCGTACGGGATTCTGCAGGGAGTCACAGGCGTTCGCTACGACGCGGTCGAGCGTATCCTCTATCTCCAGCCCAATCTCTCTGGCGATTTCAGGGCTTTTCTCTGCACCGCCACCGGCTTTGGGACGGTTGGGATCCGCGACGGCGAACCTTTTGTCGAGATCAAGTCCGGGAGGATTCCGTACGAGCGCATCATCTTTGAGCCAGCTTGATTCTAGCTTGTCAGGATCCGATCAAGCTGGATGCCAACAAGCGGGGCAACCTGTCAGATGCCCTCGACTTGGCAACTGCCCGCATCGTTGCCAGCGTTAGTAGGCTGTAGAAGGTGGCATGGAAGCGAACTCCAGCCTAGGCTAGAGTTCGCGGTCGCAGGTCTTGCGCGTTAGGCGTATGGCTGTGCTGGGCATGGCCCTGGGAGATACGCAGCTTCCCGCGCGAGGCGTTGAAGGCCCCTCTTGCGCTGCCGAGTACAGGCCCGTTCGCGCAGTAGAGGGGATGGTGTCATCAAACAACTGTCCGTGACGATGAGGGGCTCAGTGCTGCGCCGTTTGTCGGAGCGTGGCATGGATAGCTGTCCGAGATCCACGGAGGGCCGAACTGTGCGGCCTGCGGAAAGCAGCCTGGCTCACGTGCACAGTATCGGGTAGGTTTTCATCTGGATTGCATGCTGGACGTTGACACCACCCATGATCGGCGATACCGTATTGTGGATCGACAGACTCCCTCGTGGAGTCGCGAGTCTGTGAATCGAAACAGGGCTTTCCCCGCCCCAGATGTGCGCGCTCGCCACATCGGACTTCGAATCCGTAGGTTGCAGGTTCGACCCCTGCTGGGCGCGCTAACAGCATTCTGTGTGAAGAGACCCTAATCCCACCCAAAGGAAAGGGGTCTCTTGTCATGTCTAGCCCGGAAAACAACCAACGGATTCGCCTCGTTTTGCCAGCCGACCTCCAGGTCGAGATGCGCGACTTTCTCATCGACCGCCAGGCCCGCGGCCTCTCCTCCAGGACCGTGGCCTGGTATCGCCAGAAGCTGGAGGTCATCCGCCAGCAACTTGAGCCGCTCGGCATCGCTCGTGTCGTCGACATCCGCCCCACCACGATCCGCGCCCTGCTCCTCGCCCTGGGCCAGACCCACAACCCCGGCGGCGTGCACGGCTTCTACCGCGCCTTGCGCGCCTTCCTCCGCTGGTGGGAGATGGAACTCGAGCCCCAGGGCTGGTCCAATCCCCTGCGCAAGGTCAAGCCGCCACGGGTCGACGACACCCCACTGGAACCAGTGCCCATCGACGATCTGCGCGCCATGTTGGCCACCTGCCAGCGCCGCCGCTTCTACGGCGAGCGCGACCGCGCCTTGATGCTCTTCCTACTGGATTCGGGGCTCCGCCGCGCCGAGTTCCAGGCGCTGGATATCGCTCACGTCGATCTGGACAACGGCTCCGTGGTGGTCATCCGAGGCAAGGGCGGCAGGCCCCGCACCGCCTTCATCGGCGTTAAGGCCCGCCGCGCGCTGGCCCGCTACCTGCGCTTCCGCCCCGATGCCTCCCACGCAGACCCGCTGTGGGCGACCAGGCAAGGCCAACGCCTCAGCTACAACGGCCTGCGGGAGGTGATCCGCCGCCGCGCCGCCCGCGCCGGCGTGCCCGAGCCCGGCCTGCACGCCTTCCGCCGCGGCTTTGCCATCTCGGCCTTGCGTTCGGGCTGCGACCTGATCACGTTGCAGCGCCTGCTGGGGCACTCCAGCTTGGCTGTGGTCAGCCGCTACCTGAAGCAGGTGGAGGACGATCTGCGCGAGGCGCACCAGCGGGTGGGGCCGGTGGATAACCTGTTGTGAGCGTTCGTGCATGATGGTGTGTGCAGAAGATCGTAGCTCCGAGGCATGACCAGGTCGATGCGTTAGTGGCAGGTACGGCGGCCGCCTTCATCTCTTGCGTTGGATGAGTCAGCTAAGCGCTCTGAACCCATTCCACGGGGAACCATGGTATAATCAGGCTGAGGGCGCGGACTGACGGGATCCAATGGAGATCGTGGCGAGGCGATGCCCATGGGTACAGGGGACAGGCTCGACGGTTGGCAGCCGTCCAGCGCTGCCGGATTTCGCGGATAGTCGAGAGGAGGGAATGCCCTGA
>Ga0334890_1001902_pt1 | contig 25763 bp, 18 predicted proteins | sample GraSluR1_MG_3_FD_207220 | JGI IMG/M metagenome (GOLD analysis project Ga0334890, IMG submission 207220) | Sludge microbial communities from methane-producing bioreactor in Wageningen University, Netherlands - Granular Sludge_31_08-R1 | ecosystem: Engineered > Bioreactor > Anaerobic >... | reverse complement strand
TCCTGTCGCTCGCCCCCTTTCGCCTGCTCGCCTTCGCCGGGTGTTGCATCCATGCTTCGCCAACGCTCGCTTTGTATATTTATGCAACCCTCATGCAACAAAAGGGGTTTTTGCAGTAGAGTCATCTTTTAACACGTAGAAATTTTGCCTTAGTCCCGGGTCATTCCGTCTTCCGCCTTCCGTCTTCCGATATACTAACTGCGCCCGTCCTGGCGCTTTATCCCGTATTTCGCCGCCTTGCGGATTACGGTGGACTGGTTGACCTGCAGGGCAGCGGCCACCTGGTAGCTGGAGCGAAAACGGGCAAAGGCCGCCTCTAAAAGCTCGCGCTCCGTATTTTCTACCGCCTGCCGCAAAGGTAAGAGATCCTGCTCATTGTCCAATTTTAATCGTGGCACCTTAAAACTGGCCGGCAGATCCTGCATGCTTATGATATTATTAATACTGGTGACAACCATTCTTTCCATGAGGTTTTCCAATTCCCTTACATTTCCTGGCCAATGGTATTCCATCAATACATCAATAACTGATTTATGCAAGCGCTTGTTCATCTGGTATTTATCGTTAAAAGCATTCAAAAAATAGTTGGCTAAAACCGGAACATCTTCCGGCCTCTCGCGTAGCGGGGGTACAAAAATGGGAATCACATTCAACCGGTAATATAGATCCAACCTGAACTGGTGATTGGCAATCATCTCTACCAAATTGCGATTGGTGCCGGCCAAAATCCTCACATCCACAGTTATGGGTTGTTCTCCGCCTACCCGAAGCATCTCTTTATCCTGTAGAAAACGTAATAGTTTAACCTGCAGGTTAAGCGGCAGTTCACCGATCTCATCCAGGAATAGAATTCCTCCCTGGGCCAGTTCAAAGAGACCTACCTTACCGCTCTTGCTGGCTCCGGTAAAAGCCCCCGCCTCGTAACCAAAAAGTTCTGATTCCAGGAGATTTTCCGGAATTGCACCACAGTTTACCTTGATCAAAGGGCCATCCTTGCGATTACTGCTGGAATGAATAATTTCGGCAATTAATTCCTTACCTACCCCGGACTCACCCTGAATCAAAACAGTGGAATCAACTCCGGTAACCCGTAGAACCAGATCCAATAATTCCTTCATTTTAGTAGAGTTAAAAACCAGTTGGCGTGAGGTCTGCAATTTGATCTGCTCCAGTTGGCTGCGATAAAGCTGGGTCAATCCTTCCACCTGCTCCAACTTCCTCTGCAGTTCATTTAATTCCGTTATGTCACGAACATTGGTTACCACCAGAATGATATTACCCTCTTCATCAAATATCGGGTTACTGGTTACCAGCAGCTCGTTATCGTTCATAGATACCAAAGAAATAGTGACCCGCTCCTTCTTTTCCAAAGCCAGCAGGGTTCCGGAACGAGAGAATTTACCCTCTTTAACCAGATCATCCATGTGCCGTCCCACACATTCGGCAGCGGTAACCCCGGTAATTCTTTCGAAGCCCTTATTTAAACGTAAAGTAATCGCCTGGCCATCCGTAACATACAAGCCATCAAAAGAGGACTCAAATATGGCATCCAACTCCCGGTTGAGCTTCTGGGTATACTGTGACTGCCTTACCAGTTCCTCAAATTCCGATATTTCACGCAGTACCAGTACTGAACCGATAACATTCCCATCCTGTACCACATCATTGCGGTAGGGGAGGAAACTTCTATCCCCGATGACCAGCTTGTTAACCGGTAAGGGCTTGTGGTTTCCATGAATAAGGGAATCCAATACCTCGGTGCCGCCGAGCAGATCATGAGCATTGGCCCCGCGCGCCTCCTCCATGTCAATGCCCAACAAGCGACTGGCCTGGCGATTAAAAATCTTGATGCGGAAATCATTGTCTATTTCTATGACCGGGTTATACACAGCATCAATGGCCGCTTCTATTTCCTTTTTCCCCTTCTGTATTTCCAGAGTCAGAGCCACCAATATATCAGAAAAATACAGCATTCCTACCAGTTGACCGTTGCGCATAACCGGCCGGCAGGTAAATTTCTGTTTTCTAATATCGGGAACATCATCGTCATATGCTATGGTGATTGGGTCGGTGAGCATTATATCTTGTACTTCTATTGCGGGGGATTCTTGTGACAGTACTTGCAACAAGCGATTCTTCGTAATCAGTCCAACTAATTCCTGCTCTTCATTCAAAACCGGGGATGCATCGAGTGAAAAATCAATAAATAAGCGTGAAACCTCACCGATAGTCTGCCTGGTCCGCAGGGGCAATAACCTGGGGTTCATTACTTCATAAACTTTCATAATGCACCACTCTCGGATCGATTTTTCATTATTGTACCATGTAAGTTAAAGAAAAAGAAACTAAAAAGAGGAAGCCCAGGGGCTTCCTCTCATACTAACAAGAACTAATCAATCGGGTCAAACATATCTTTGGGAGCACCACATACCGGGCAAATGTCCGGCGGCTCCGGTCCCTCGTGAATATAGCCGCAAATACGGCATTTCCAGCGGTTATGACGCTGTTTGCCACTCTTGTCGCGTCCCAAATTTTGCATGGATTCACTGCTATCTACCCGCGATGCAATTATAATCTCACCTACCAGAACTCCATCTTTTATAAAGCTCTTCTTATAGTAATCCTCAATCGGGTCCTTGACCTCTACCACCCGGCACTCCTCAGGCGGCAGGTTAACCTCCCCTATGGAAAATATTTCTTTATCGAAGGCCACCAGCATGGTGGATATCCGCGGTTCCTTGTATTCCAGCCAGTCCCCGGCAGCAGCAGACCCGGCGATTCGTCCCATTTCCATGGCTACCGGCCACAGGCCAATCATTCTTTCTCCATGTTGGGCTACATCACCCGCAGCATAGACATCCGGAGCACTGCTGCGCATCTTCTCATCAACTACTATTCCCTGCTTGATTTCCAGACCCGCTTCCTGAGCCAATTCTACATTGGGCTTTACTCCCGTTGAGAGGAGAACCAGGTCAGCTTCCAGAACCTGTCCATCATTCAGGCGCACTCCACTGGCCCTGGCTTCACCCAGAATCTCTTCCGTAGCCTTACCCAGGTATAGTTGGACCCCTTTGGAGCGAATAATGTCCGCCAGGCGTGCAGAGGAGGAATCATCCAGTTGCCGGGGCATAAGCCGTTCACCAAATTCCACCACGGCCACTTCCAGCCCGGCGGATACCATCTCCCAAACAGCCTCCAAACCCAGGATCCCGCCACCGATTACTACCGCTTTTTTACTTGTCTTAATAGCTTCTTTAAGTTTTATCGCGTCTTTCAGGTTGCGCAGGGCAAAAACGCCCTCTTTTTCCACACCCGGGAAAGGAGGAATATTACTGCGGGCACCGCTGGCCACTATCAACTTGTTATAAGTCAAATTTTCGCCATTATCCCCGCTTACTGTTCTGGCCGCAGTATCAATGGAGTTTACTTTAAAGCCGGTTTTTACTTCGATGGCATTCTCCTGGTACCAGGCAGCATCGAAAACATAGAGCCGCTTATCCGGCAGGTCCTCGCTCAAAAAGTCAGAAAGAGCCGGGCGGTAATAAGGCAGGGCTTCTTCTTCGGTTAACATGGTTATAGCGGCGGTGCGGTTGCGCTGTCTTATGGCCTGGGCGGCAGAGAGAGCGGCAATTCCGCTGCCGATTATTACAAAATGCTCGGAAGTATCGTTTAAGAATTCGTCTTCCAGCGGCATCTGCACAAAGTTTTCCGGTCCTACACCACAGGCCGGGCAAATAGCAGGGGGTTCCTCTCCGACATGGATATGCCCGCAAACCAGGCAGCGCCAGCGAATTTTACTTTTATCCTGCCCCTTTTCCATTACGGCCCGGGCGAATTCCATCCCCAGGCTGAAGGCATCCTCCAGTTGACGAGCCGATGGCTTAAAATTGACGCGAAAACCAGGAAGTACCTTCATACGCAAAGCATTAAGACGGCTTTCAATAGAAGGAACCGCCTCACCGCTCCAACCGTAAGCCCCGAAAGCCAGGGCAATCTTGTCCGAATGCGTGATAGGAGAAAGCCGGGTAATAAGATCCCAGATAGGTGGCAGGGCATCCCCGTTGATAGTAGGAGAACCCACCAGGAGTCCATCAGCCTGCTCAATACTCTGCAGGGCCTCCTCCAACCCACCCTCTACCAGGTTATAGCGCTTGATATCAAAATCCCCCATCATGCTGATACCCTCCAAAAGGCTGTCAGCAATCATTTCCGTATAGCCATAAGCCGTAACATAAGCCAGGACTATGGACGGTTTTTTCTCCCCGTCAGCCACTTCCACCGGTGTTGACCATTGCCGGTAGAGCTCAATGTAATAATCCAGATTCTGCCGCAGTACCGGTCCATGACCCGGGCAGATAATGTCAAACTCCAGATCTTTGATTTTTTCCAAAGCTTCCAGAACATAAGGCTTAAAAGGCCCCATTATCATATCAAAATAGTATTTATAGGCATCCGTAAAATCAAAGTCGATCAGGTCGTTGAATACCCTTTCATCCGCATAGTGACTGCCGAAAGAGTCGCAGGTGAAGAGTATCTTATCCTCCGGCAGGTAGCTGTACATACTGTCCGGCCAATGCAAAAAAGGTGCACTTATGAAACGCAGGGTCTTGCCCCCTAAATCCAGTTCATCTCCATGATTTAATTCTCGGGAGGAAAAATTCTTGTTGCTTATTTCCTTGAGGAATCTGATGGCGGTCTGACTGCCCAGAATGGTTAATCCCGGAATCAATTCCAGCAGCTTTTCCACTGATCCGGAATGGTCAGGTTCGGTATGGTTCATAATCAGATAATCAATCTCTGAGAGTTTTACTATTTCTTGAAGATCCTTAATATACTCCTCGAAAAACTTGTCCTTGACCGTTTCAATTAAAACGGTCTTTTCCCTGCCCTTTACCAGATAGGCATTGTAGCTGGTACCGTACTCGGTTCGCATAACAATGTCAAATACTCTTAAACCATAATCCTGAACTCCAACATAAAATACATTCTCCTTAATTTCCAGTGCCTTCATTATCATACCCCCCTTTGAATAATTTTCGGCCGTTAAGTGACCCTATGTACATGATAGGAAAAGCACGAAAGATATGCAAATTGAGAAATATTCTTCTCTCCCCAATAATCCCGATATACGGCATATATCTCCTCAAAACGCCATAATTCATTCTCCTATGTATAAAATCTTTATCGCCCATTGCCCCTTATTTATAACAAGTAAATAAGTATGTTTTATCGGTACCATACCCCGGTAGGCTATTCGAGCAGGCAAGGGCAGCAGGCAAGGGGACGGTTCTGTTGCCTGTTCCCTTGCCTGGCTAACCTCAGTAACAGGCAACAGAACCGTCCCCTTGCCTGCCTTGTTAGACTTGCTGTAGAATGTGAGCGTGAGCGGCTACATAAATCGTCCCGGGAATACCACTTACATCAACAGTAAACGTATAGGTTGTAAAATAGCCATCAGGGGCAGGTGGATATTTATATGGAAAACTTCCAGGATTACTGTTAACTGGAGCAGTAGCACCGACATATAGATGCACCTGGTTCATTACATAGGGAAAATCGGTTGTAAAGGTTACTAATAAGTTAGTGCCTTGGCGAAGAAGGTGTACCGTACCCACAGGAATATTAGTTGCCCCCAACCCAAGAACAACAGTTTTTTCTGTATCCGTACTTTCAAAAGTGAAATACTGAGCATTGCCGGTACCGTACTCAATTCCCACTCCCCAGGCTGAACCTGCATCAACAAATATTGGAGGGGAGGGAGGCCGGGTCGGTGTTGAAAATATATCCATGATATCCTCAAGTTTAAATTGCAGGAGCATCTGATTCTTTATAATCGTTTGTAATGTCCGCCTCACTTCACGGTTTACAGAGAGTAAACCTGAAATGGAGGTTGCTTTTACGGATAAACCAGGAAGAGTTCCCAATACAGCCTGTAATTTTTCACCCTCAGCATTAATAATATGGGCCAAACCAAGCTCTTCCAGGGCTATAGATGCTAATAGCAGGTTGATAACCTGGGTTCTATTTATACTTATTGACGGAGTAATACTGGGAATAGTCGGAAATGACATATTCAATCAACTCCTTATTAGGGGTTATGCTATTATTTTATGCTCGCTTTTTAAAAATGTTAAAATAGTCCATTAATGTTGTATTTTTAAACATAGAAAGTTCGTTATATCGTTTGATTTATGCGCATCTTAAACTCTGCAAGGCCACCCAGCTCAGAGAGTCTGTAAATATGGAAAGCCGGATAATGCGTATCTACAAAAAGTTCAAAACCCAGAGCGACAGCACGAATGCAAAAATGCCGGTCCTCGCCCACAAAGCTAATATTATAAATTTCCTTAAAGTTAGCTCCGGCCTGAATAGCCCTCTTGCTTATTAGAGTGCAGGCTCCCAAACCGCCAACTTTGTAAACTCCGGGTACTTTCACTTGGTTCAGAAATTGTAGAACCCGCTGTAAGACCTGGCTCTCGCTTAAGTTTTCTCCTCTAAAACACTTGAACAGGTTATACTGGTCAGAAACCCATACTTGTGGTAATTCAGGGAAATCAGGCTGCCACCTGGTCCAAAATATTTCTGATACAATATCTTTTTTCAGGCTTACTAAATGCTCTAATGTTTGGGGATGTAACACTAAATCCGAGTCAACCAAAAACAAATAATCATAATCATCTTCCCTTGCTTTGTTAATAATGCTGTTTTTCAATTCTGCTACTTTCCAAATAAGTTCTTCCTCCCAAATATGGGTACTCTCGTTACATATATACGGTCTTTCATCTTGCACTTTGGTAAGAGATGTATTCGGATTCCGGGCAGCAAAAGCGGCCAGCAATTGGCTGGATTCTTCTTCGCTATTGTCATCAATAAAATAAAAATCAAGGTTAACCGTGCTCATGCTTAATTCCTTAATGCTTGATAAGAAATTACTTAATATTTCAGTCTTCTGGCGAATTGGACTTCCCAGGAGTACCCTGGGCTTACCTTCTGGCATAAAAACCTCCATCTCGCCGCACCAGCGGTGATACAAATAGTAATGAAAAAGTATTTTTCACGCTAATTCTCCTTACCATTCGATAGTCAAATCACAGGGGGCAAATAATGGCGTTTCGGGTGCCAGCCATTGAATTCGGGCAAAGCTTAATTCAGGTTCGGGCACTTCACTGGAGCGAACATAGACCAGGTCTCCGTTGGCTAATAAGGTTATAATCAATTCCCCTAATTTACCGTAATCGATCGGGTTACTTAGGAGTTTAATTTCAACGGTTCGGCTATTTGTTATTTTATTTGCAGGTGCCTCATTTATCTTGTTTTTTAGTAAAAGCAGCCAGCGCTTGCGCCAAAGATCCTTGGAAAAAACCAGGGCCACTTCGAGATTTCGTCTTTTGAATAAATTTAATTGCTCCGGATTATCTAATAAATTAATAATGGCCTGCTTTAGCTCCTCTGGTCGGGGATTAATCAAAAAACCATTGTAGTTATTAATAATCAAGTCCGATAACCCACCAATCCGAGTGGCTATAACCGCATTACCGGAAGCCATCGCTTCCAGACAGGATAAACTGGTGCCTTCACTGTGAACCGACGGAATTAGAGAAATATCCGCAGCCTGGTAAGCTTGTGGCATTTCCTCCATTGACAGGGGATAATGTCTCACCCTTTCACTCCATCCTTTTTGTTTTTCTATGACCTGATTTATATCTTGTTCTCCCCCTCTGCCCACAAAATGAAATTCAACTTTAGGATATTGCTCTAAAATATCATCCAAAATTTCCAGAACCAGATATAGCCCTCGCGCGGAATAAAGCTGGCGGGGATAAAGAATTACTGTCTTATCTCCCTTTTCCAAATAATCTTCTGCCGGCTTAAATGCCGACAGGTTGACATAGTTGGGAATCAATTTAGTCTTTTGCCCCAGGTCAAAATCTACCGTTTGCAACCAATTGGCGGTATTAGTATCTACCGAAACCAGGTCTTCGCAAGCTTTAGCTCCATCAATATAGCGCTGGTTCATCAGCCAGTACTCTACCGCGTTTTCGTAGTCATTGTATGGATTATCCCAGGAAACTCCATGACTTATGCCTATATTGGGAGCAGCTGCCAGTGGCCAGGCCTCAAAAAAGGCTGAATAGATATTGAGGGCTGTTCTCCCCTGAACTTGTTCATAAAAAACCTGGTTAAAGTCCCTGGCACATTTTAATATCCAGCCTTCAGCCCTTATTCCACGTCGACTTAAAGATACAATGTCGATATTTTTAAAGCGCCGCATCCAGGAGTAATCCCCATATTGAAAAACAATCAATTGATTATTAAGCTCTGTACAAATTTCCGCTAAATCAAGTAAATAGCGTTCAGCTCCCCCATTATAAAAATACTCTCCGCAAAAATCCAAGAAAGTCGCCGTCATTACAGCAACCTTCCCCAGAAGATTAAGGTTGGCATAAGGCAGCCAACCGAGCGGGAGAGACTTTATTCTTGCTTCTATTAAAGCTACGTTGGCTTGATTTTCCTGACCCTCTTTGAGACATAACCCTTTACTGTTAGAGGAAAACTTCTCCATAATCGAGGTGCTTGGGAAATAACTAATCAGGTTTGCCTGCTTAGAAATGTCCTCCGATATATCATTAGGAGTGTCCATATCAATGTGGAACCAAAGCAGTTTATGATGTAAAACTTCAGCCCAATCCGGATGAATGTTTTGTGTCGACAATACAATTGCGGAAAGGCTTTTTATTACCGGGATAAGGGAGAACCCTTGATTAACTAAAATCAGCTTCTCCTCCAGAGTCTCTATGCCCCCTGAATCCGATGGCTTGCATAAAAAACACAGATACCCCTTGTAAGACATTTCCCTCAAGAGTTGCATTAATTCCCGTTTGGGATTCTCATTTTCAGGAATAAGATAGAGTATTGCCGCCTTATGTTTTTGAGAATTCAGTACCCTTACTATTTCCAGCATTTCAGCACTGAATTTTTTATCCCTCGGTTTGGAATCCGTGGTTAACGCTCTTGTCAAATCGCATTCTCCTTGATCGCTTTTTGGGGTAAGAGATTTTTTTGAATGATTCTGCAAACACGCCTTTTTCTTCAATACATATTATGAAGATAAGAAATCCATTTTGATATCTTATGAGACTATGAGTTTTTAAGTGAGTTTAAGGACCCTTTGGACTTATTAAACACTGGTTTTCCGAGGGTAAGTATATGGAGAGGGGGTTAAGTAGTGTCAGGTTGCTCTGACTTATCTTTTTATGACCAGGACTATTTTGACCGGGGATGCCAGTCAGGGAAAAGTAACTATGTAGATTATTCCTGGGAAAGAATTGGCGGGGAAATAGAAAAAACAGCCGCACATATAATAAAACATTATGCACCGGCTAAAACGTTGGATGTAGGATGTGCCAAGGGCTTTATGGTTAAAGCTCTTTATGAGCGGGGAGTTGATGCCTACGGCATAGATGCCTCCGATTATGCGGTAAGCAAAGTACCGGCAGAAGTTAACGGCCGGGTAAAACTTGGTTTGGCCTCGGATCTGACCTATAACAGCAACGAGTTTGACCTGGTTACCATTTTTGATGTTTTAGAACATATTCCCGAAGAATTAGCTTACCCAACCTGTGCCGAGTTATTGCGCGTTTCCAGCAAATGGGTTTTAGTGTACGTTGTGACTAAGTATGAACCGGATGATATTGATCCTACCCACATAAATATTAAGCCCCGAGAGTGGTGGGAAGCCAAATTTGTGGAACTGGGCGGGAAGATATGCTCAACCAACGTTATTTATAATCCCGATATATGGTGGTTTAATTTAGCCGAGCGTTTAATCCTGGTAAAAAAGTAAACCTCTCTCCAGTTCTTATTGCTTTATCAGGAGGTGCCTTTGTGGGTCAAAACAAAAAGAGCCTGTCTTTAGCAATGATTGTAAAAGACGAAGAAAACTGTATAAAGAGATGTTTAGATAGCGTAATAAACCTGGTAAATGAAATTATCATTATCGATACGGGGTCAACAGATAAAACCATAGAAATTTGCCGTTCCTATAACGCCCAGGTTTTCCCTTACCCATGGAATAACAACTTTGCCGAGGCCCGCAACTTTGGACTGGATAAAGTTACCCAGGATTGGGTTTTATGGTTGGATGCAGATGAGGAAGTAGCTCCAGAGAATAGGAATCAGCTAAATAATGAGACACTCTTTGAGGATTATGATGCTCTCTCAGTCCCGCTTATTAATTTCTACGGTGAAGCGGTTGATCATGACCAGGTGGTTCAAATAGCTCAACCCCGGTTTTTTAGAAACCATATGGGCTTCCGCTTTGAAAATAAAATCCATGAGTGGCTTAACCTTTCCTCAGCGTATGAACAAGAGCGGGTGGGGTTTTTAGATTTAAAAATCTATCATTATGGGTATATGAACTCACAGGTAGAGAATAAGCAGAAATTTAAGAGAAATGTTAGTTTGTTATTACGAGAATTAGCAGAAGAAAAGAATCATTCCTGGACCCATTATTATCTGGCAGCAGAGTACTATCGGAGCAATGAGTTTAATAAAGCCTTTGAGCATGTTAATCAATCTATAGAATTATTTATAAATGAAGGAATTATTCCGCCCCCATCAATGCTTTATAGTTTGAAGTATTCGATTTTAATGGAAACCGGAAGCTGGGAGGGAGCATGGCCAGGCATTAAATCCGCAGTTAAAATGTATCCTGATTATGTAGATCTAAAGTTCTATATGGGAGTAATCCTTTATTACAAAAAAATGTATCAAGAAGCATTAGATTGTTTCCGAAAATGCCTCGAATTAGGTGAAAGCAACCTTAATTATTTAACTATCAAGGGATTGGGCAGTTTCAGTGCCTGGTTTTATGCAGGGCTTTGTTTTGAGGAATTAAAAAATGAAGAGGAAGCCTTTTTGGCATATCTTAAGGCTTTAATTATTTCGAATAATTATATACCGGCTCGTGAGGCTATTACTAAACTAATAAACATGCACCCCAGCCTGGCTGATCGTATAAAATATCTTAAACCCGAGTTTATGAGACTTTTAGAAAGTAACTAAATAGCGTTTTTTTCAAAATGGGATATGTGGAATTGTAACAAGTCGCTCTTTAACAACATATTTATAGAGTATATTATGTAAAAAGGAGGGATTAAGTAATGTCATTGCCAACTATTCCAACTATTACCCCATCAATAAACCTCAATAGAACTCAAGTTATAAACCTGTTGTTAGCCTCCGTAGCATTGGAGGAACTTGGTTTAGCCCATATTATTAATGCTGAGGGTGAAAAACTACAGGCTGTATTGGGAACCCTTCCTGGGTTAACTATAACAGCAACTTCCATTTCGGGCTTACTCTCTGTTAACCGTGAAGTAAGAAGGTCTCTGCAAACTGTTCTAAAGAACCAAATGTTGCTGGAGTTTAAATTAGAAGACATCCTGGATATTCCCCCCGGTTAATAATAATAACTATAAATTAAGGTCTTGATTTCAGGGTTATTTGGCAAAGTCATACTTTCTCAAATAACCCATTTTATTTACCAATAATTATGTACAGGCATTCTGGAGGAAAACGGGAGTGCCTGATTTCCTATTTAACCGCATTTCCAATCATCATGTTTACGGACAGTGCTGTCTAATAGCGTTCTCAAATGCCTATAGTGGCTTGCAAGGAATAGAGCGTCTATTTTTTAACAACTAGGCAACGGATTGAATATTAATATTAACATAATAATAACGGAAAGGCGTTGAGTAATATGACTATGCCTGAATTCCCTCCCCAGCATCATCGTCCCGATTTATATCATACAATTATCGATCTCCTGGATTCTATCGCCCTGGAAGAAATCGCTTTGTCTCATTTGCTAAATGCGGAAGCGGAGAAAATTCAGTATTTTATTGGTCATATATCATCGTGTACCCCGGCAGATGTTTTAATAGACTTCAATGCGGTCGTGAATGAAACCTTGGAAACGGTAATTATGAAAGAATGGCTTCTCCTTAGAAAATTGGAGAAAGTTACCCGGTTTTTCCACCAGCGATTCCCGGCACCAATTCCCCCACGTCCGCCGATACCCCCATGTCCACCGGTGCCACCACATCCACCTTGTCCACCTTGTCCACCACGGCCATATCAACATATATATCCTTGCCACCCCAAGTCCACTTGCAAGATATCTTGCAAGCCCAGACATAAGGTGAAAAAGTATTATCGATACTACTGCGAAGAATGACCAAGTAGGAGAATAGCCGTCTTAAATAGCCTGCCATTTCCTGTGTACCGGCTCCCGCTAAATCATCCGGGGGGCTGGTCCCCTGATTCCAGTCGCATAATTTGTTCAACCAGCAAAGCGGCACTGTAGGTAGCCGCTTTTTTGGCCCAGGGGGTTACATTAACGAAAGCCACGATAGGTAAAGTCCATTCCAACATAGCCAGGAGATAAGGAATGAGATCGCTTTCAAAGAGCACCACGGTTTTGGCGTATTTCCTGATGCGGCAAATCATCCGGTAAACCTTGTCTACCGCCGGATCATCGCCCCGGTAGACCAGGGTGGGCACTTCATCCAGCGAGTTGGCCCGGGCCAGGGCCTGCTCCATCTCCAGAAAAGCTACCATATCTGCTTCACTGCCCATCCGAGTCATTTCAAACTTGAATATGGGTTCCAAACGAGCGAAATCGGAGACTATATTCCTAAACCCGGTTTCAGAAAAATCGATGATATAGACATTGTCGCGTTCATCCAGCAGGATGTTTTGCATGTTCAAATCCCCGTGATTAATGCCGGTATACCAGAGCCGGGCCGCTGATTGCCGGGCGGGATATTCATTTTGCAAGAAGTGATAGGGATTGGGCAGCAGCAACCCCAATTCCGGACAGGCAATAGTCTTTTCCTGGGCTGAAATACCGAATTCCGCTTCCGCCGCCGCAAAAACCATGGGGAACAGTCCCAGCGGATTATGTTCCTGATAGGGCTTGATCATTTCCCAGCGGGGTTGGCCATACCAGGGTTTGAGGATATGGGTAAAGATTTCGTCGAACAGCGGGATTAATTCCTCCGCCGGTCTTTCCCGGAAACGATGGGTGAGCCAGTCCAGCTTGCTCTCCGGACCGCTGATTCCCACAAAGTTGTAGCGCATACCGGTGGAGGCTCCGCAGGTAGTCTGGCCCATAATGGTAGTAGAGTTGTTGAGAATATAACCTTGTACATATTTTTGATGGTTTAAAATCTCTTTTTCAATCAGGGCGGTGGGGCCAATCTTTAACACCGTGGGCAGCATCCGCCGCTGATCCTTATCATAGGCAGTTACGCGAAAGGGTTTGCCCGGGCTGAATCCCCCGTGCAACGGTTCCAGCACTACCCGCCGGGCATCAGCATAGAGGCGGCGGGTAATTATCTGCCATTCTTCCGGGAAAGGGATCTCGCCCTGTACTTCCAGCTGCAGCTGTTTTTCTTCCCCGGAGCGGATTTGACCGGGAACAAAGAACCACACCCGCCCCTGGGTAAGAGCCGTATGTTCATGCACCATGATTACATCCTGCATTAATTCCAGCCTGGAGCAGTACTCCAAGATTCCCCCCGGTTCCTGCATGTTTTCCCAGTCCAATTGCCCGGTAAAGGAAAGGGCGTTGCCCAGAAAGAACTCCTCTCCCGGCCTTATCCCCTGCTGGGCCATGAGCATGGAGAGCTGTTCATCAGCTTGCCAGCCGTTGTTGCCACCCAGGCCGATCAGCAGCATGGTTTGCGGTTCAAGCAGTTCCCGCTCCAGCGTTTGGTTGCGTATCAAGTCCTCATAGTTTTGATAATAGCTCCCACTGCCCGGCCGGGTTTGCCCTATTGCCACCATGCCGATCACTGAGGTTGTTTTGCCATCCAGCTCCTGTAGTTTATCAATTATCAAGCTGCGCAGATCGCGCAAACTAATCGGCTCCCCGGAGGGCATATCCAGTTTTCCCCACGGCACCCCGGTAAAACCGGCGGCGGCAGCAATATACATAACTGCCTGGCCGGGTTCTCTGACCAGCATAAAATCCGGTTGATTATAGGCATCCGCTGGTAATACGCCGACTAGTTTTTCCAGGGCCAGGAATGACCCCAGCCCTTCCCAGGCGTTTGCCCGGTCGAAACCCAGTCCCCCAATGCCAAAAGCTACCTCAACGTCTTCCAGGCTGACCGCTATCAAATCAGAACTATCTAAATTGTCTAAAGCGGGGCTTCTTGGCGCATTCCAGATATCGAGGCAGCATTCCTTTCCTGACAGCAGCTGCCATGAACATGTTCTTCCCTGCACCGCCAGGCTCCGGGCACTGCTCTGTACCGATGATTCCTTCTTTACTAGCGCCCGAGCCTCGTCAATCGTTGCCGCCTGTTGAAAAAGCTGCAGCACTCCGGTAGTTTCCAGCACCGATTTAACCTCGGGTCTTGAGCCGGCCAGGATAAGCTGGCCGTCTATTTTGGCCAGTTTCTTTCCGTATTTGATCAGGAAACGAATCCCGGCACTGGACAAATAAGTGACATTGGCAAAATCCAGCAGCCATTGCTTTTCGCTGCTAATGCGGCGTTCGACTTCCTGCTCCAATAGCTGGGCGCCCAGCCCGTCAAAGCGCCCGTCCAGGGTTATCCGGGGGATATTGTCCTCGATAGAAATGGAAACATCAAGCATTTTGCCTGCTCCCTTCCAAATACATATTATGTTTTATATCCCGCTTGTCATACGAGCGGTTATTGCTATCCTGGTAAAGTTTATGTTGATTGTTTATTGCTAATATCTTAATTTGAAAACGCATTTGCATTAAATCAAAGCATACATGATGCGGAGCAAAAATTACTTCTCGCTCGGTCAAAGACAACGTATCTTTTAATAGATATGTAATGACTTCAGAAGCAAGACCGCAGAATCACCTAATAGGGCTGCATCTTCTCAAATGAATACAGGCGTAGAAATTTTTGTAGTGGAAGCAGAATTTAAAAAGTCAAGAAATAATATTCCACAAAGACCAAGAGTATCCTTTTTTTAAGTTGCAAAAACCTGGAGGCCGTTAAAGGAAGCAAGGGGCATTTTTTTCGCTTCGTTATAATAAGAATCCATTCGTTAATTTAACAACTAACATGGCTTCGATATGGCATAACGCGATTTCATATAAATATACCCAGGAGGGCACAACTCAAAAATGAAAAGTTTTTTTAATAAAGGATATATATACTTTTTGCGGAATTTTAACATTTACTAGCATTCTGCATGTTTATGGCGTGGCTATAAGCCGGGGAGGGAGACTATTGCCTAAGAAGTTGTTAATGGTAGGAATAACTATTATTCTGCTTATTACGCTGGCAGGTTGCCGGGAGAACCCGGCTGGCGGCAAACTGAAAACCCTCGATGATCTTAAGGATAAACGAATCGGGGTTTTGCTGGGCAGTATTTATGATGAATACGCTAACAAGACTTATCCTGATGCCACGATATTGCAGTATAAAAGCCAGTCAGACCTAATCCTGGCGGTAAAAACCGGCAAAGCCGATGCTGCTTTCTTCAACCACGAATCTTCGCTGGAATTGATGCGCAAAGACCAGGAACTGGCCTATGTAGGCGAGAATCTGTATAAAGTTCCGGTTGGTACCGGGTTTAACCAGGAAAATGATGAATTGCGGGAAGAATTCAACCAGTTCCTGCAGCAACTCAAGGCCAGCGGGGTCTATGACGATATGGTGAAACGCTGGATAAGCAATGGAATAAGCGATATGCCGAAAATAGATAACCCTAAAAACAATGGCCGTCTGGTTGTCGGCGTGGTCAGTGATAAAGGTTTGCCTTTTGCTATAGTAAAAAACAATCGGATCGTTGGTTTTGATATTGAATTGTCCGAAAGATTTGCCGCTTATTTAGGCAAAGAACTGCTGTTGCAGGATATGGAGTTTGCGGGACTCGTTGCGGCCGCCGCCAGCAGCAAAGTAGATATGATCGCCAGTACCATAGTTATTACCGAAGAAAGGAAGTGTCAGGTTGATTTTTCCGATCCCTATTATGAGCTGGGAGTGAGTGTTTTTGGCCTGAAGAAGAATATCGCCCGCTATGAGAACGTTCAGGAGAATAAAGCCCTTACGTTGGAGGCTTTGGAAAACAAGCGCATTGGGGTTTTGACCGGTTCAGCCGGGGATAATGCCGCCCGGCAAAGATTTCCCCAAGCGCAGGTATATGACTTTGATAATATTATTAATGCCACTGCTGCACTGGGAACCAACAAGATCGATGCCGTAGTCTTTGAGCGCAACAGTCTGCAAAGCATTGCCCAACAAAACCCGGATTTAACGGTGATCGAGGAAGCGGTCAAATCAGTTGATGTAGCTATAGCCGTAAAGAAAAACAATGCCCGGCTGCTAAATCAGGTAAACCAGGTAATAACCGACCTGGAGAAGAGCGGTACCCTGGCGGAGATGAAAAAACGCTGGTTTGTAGAGGGTGATCTACCAGTCATGCCTGAACTTGATATGCCAGTAACCGAGGCCGCCCTGCGGGTGGGAACGGAGGCCTTGATGCCCCCCTTTGAATTTGTAGATAGCAATAATGAATGCAGCGGTTTTGATATTGAGCTGGCCAACCGGATAGGTCAGGCCCTGGGCAAAAAAGTGGCAGTGTCCAATATGAATTTTCCCGCCCTGATACCAGCCTTGCAATCCAGTAAGATTGACCTGGCTATTTCTTGTTTCAATATAACCGAGGAACGCCAGCAAAAGGTGGATTTTACCAGGCCTTATCATGCCAGCAATATCGCCGCCATGGTGAAAAAACCTCAGCTCAGTTCACCGTTAGGCGACTTCTTCAATAACATTAAAACCAGTTTCTACAGCAATATTATTATGGAACAGCGCTATTTGCTTATAGTTGACGGTCTGAAAGTCACGGTCATAATATCGTTGTTTTCTGTAGTGTTTGGCACCCTCTTGGGCGCTCTGGTCTGTTGGCTGCGCATGTCTAAGAATCGGGGGTTGCAGGCGCTTGCCCGGTTCTACATTTCTATCCTGCGGGGGATCCCGGTGCTGGTGCTGCTTATGCTAGTCTTCTATGTGGTATTTGCATCGGTAAATATAAATCCGGTAATGGTGGCGGTCATAGCCTTCGGTATGAACTTCGCCGCCTATGTTGCGGAGATGTTTCGCACCTCCATCGAAAGCATTGATAAGGGACAGAGCGAGGCCGGGATTGCCAGCGGCTTTACCCCCTGGCAATGCTTTGGCTATATTATCATGCCCCAGGCCGTACGCCGGGTCTTGCCCGTCTATAAGGGCGAATTCATTTCGCTGGTTAAAATGACCTCGGTGGTGGGTTACATCGCCGTGCAGGATCTGACCAAGGCCAGTGACATTATCCGCAGCCGCACCTTTGATGCCTTCTTCCCGCTGGTGATGGTGGCCTTGCTTTATTTTGCCATATCATGGCTGCTGGCCCTGGTCTTGGACTATATTGCCTTTAAAAGCGACCCGCAGATAAACCGCAGCAAAGGAGGTATTGGCGCATGATCAAAACGGAACAACTGTGCAAGCGTTATGGTAGTCTTACCGTGCTTAAAGATGTCAGTACCGAGATCAGCAAAGGCGAAATTATTTCTATAATCGGCCCTTCGGGAACCGGCAAGAGCACCTTTCTGCGCTGTCTTAACCTGCTGGAAAAGCCCAGTGGCGGCAGTATTTATATTAATAATGTCGACCTTTTGGCCAAAGACACTGATGTCCCGAAAATACGGCAAAAAATGGGCATGGTCTTTCAATCCTTTAACCTCTATGCCCATCTCTCAGTGCTGGAAAACCTTACCCTGGGACCGGTAAAATTGCTGGGTAAAAGTAAGGCCGAGGCCAATCAAAAATCCCTGGAGCTTTTAAAACTGGTAGGTCTGGCGGAGAAAGCCCATAGCTTCCCGGATGAGCTTTCCGGAGGGCAAAAGCAGCGGGTGGCCATAGCCCGTTGTTTGGCCATGGAACCGGAAGTCATATTGTTTGATGAACCCACTTCGGCGCTTGATCCCACCATGGTAAGCGAGGTATTGGCGGTTATCCGCCGTCTGGCCAAAGCAGGCATGACTATGCTGGTGGTTACTCATGAAATGGAGTTTGCCCGCAACATATCTACCCGGGTGTTTTACATGGATGAGGGAATAATCTATGAGGAAGGCACCCCGGAGCAAATATTTGAAAACCCGCAAAGAGAAAAGACCAGAGCTTTTATAAACAGGGTGCGCAGCTTTAATTATCATATCGACAACCCAAATTATGACCTCTATGCCATGAATGCAGAGATTGAGGCCTTTTGCGAGAAGCACCTCCTGCCACCGCGGGTTTGCGACCATATACTGTTGCTGGTGGAGGAAACCCTGCTCCTGCAAACTGATTTCTCCGATATTTCGCTTAATCTCGCCTATTTTGAAAAAACCGGCCATTTGGAGTTTCGCTGCGAAGCAGCCGGTGAACCGGTTAATCCGCTGGCGGAAGGTGTACAATCCGACGACATCGGGCTGAAGCTTATTCAGAGCCGTATTGAAGACAGCCAGTACCGCTATGAAAACCATAAAAACATGCTATTTTTCAAAGTCAAGAGCGAATAAAACCCCGGGTGGCAAGGTGGCAAGGGGACGGTCCTTTTGTTACCCAAGGTTAATCGTAAATAAAACCCCCAAAGAGGATTGAGCTAGATTTAAAACTGTTGCGTATATATATACAGACCCCCGTGAACATCAAAACTGTTTTCAATGCAAGAAATCAACTGAAAAACTGGCACCCGTAATGCCTAAAGCAGATGAGAATAATTGAGCCAAGAGGTAAAGTTTGAAAGAAATCTTTCATGACGTTTTGTGCCTCAAGGAAGGAATGGTTATAAGTCTGAAAGAAATTCTTTCATGACGTTTTGTGCCTCAAGAAAGGAATGGACATATTTATGATTGAAGATCCCCGCTATCAGTTTTCCCGGGAATCCGCCATCAAGGAAAAACTGCTGCAAAGACTGAAAATAGAATACCGAAAAACCCGGATGGCAAAAGTCGTTCCCCTCGACGATGATAAGCTAATACTGGTGACGGCGGCAGGGGATGCCCGGCAACAGCAGTGCCCATACAGCTGCATCTGCGAAGAATGCCCGTATTTCACAGGTTCCTGTCAGCAAAATCTTGTCAAGGGTTGAGGTGGTGATGTTTGTTGTATGATTTCGGCCGGGAATCCGAATTTGAGCGCATGTATGAGGATTATTTCTCCAAAATATACAACTACATTTTTTATCGTCTTCTGCATAGAGAACAAACGGAGGAATTGGTCAGCGATATTTTCCTGAAGGTAGTTGTCCATTTGGATAGCTTTCAACCCGGCAAGGCATCTTTTAACACCTGGATTTTTACTATTGCCCGCAACTTACTGACGGATTATTACCGCAAAAGCAAGATCATAATCAGTATTGATGACGAAGGCTTTCCTGAATCCGCCCTGGCCGTAGATATTAATCAACAATGCCGGCTTATCGAAGACGAGGAGCGGCAGGAGCTATACCGGGCCCTGGTTTTATTAAACGACCAGCAAAGAAATGTTATAGCTCTAAAATACTATGGCGGTTTCAACAATCGGGAAATATCACGCATAACGGGAATTAATGAAAGCACGGTTTCCAGCCTCTGTACCAGAGGTATAAAAAAACTGCAAACCTTGCTGAATGCTACCCGGTAATACTACCATAAACTACAGGTTGCCTACCCCGCAAGTGCCGGCGGCTTTGCTCGCAGTTTTAATTCCTTGCAGAAGCTTGCGTAAAATAATAAATGGAATAATGGCACGGCCCGGATAGCTTTCAGAGGGCGGTCGGGTGTAGTTGTGCCCCTCCTTGCCCCTTTATTCAATGACGGCACTCACCAGGTTCATCCCGTTCCGGTATTCATAGTGCAATGACGCTGTTTTTTGGCGCACCAGATAAAGACCCAGGCCCCCAATCTGCCTCTCTTCCACGGACAGGCTGGTATCCGGCTCCCCTATCTGCAGCGGATTGAAAGCCGCAGTATTGTCGGCAATGGCAAGAATGACCCTGGATTCTTCGCGGTGTATCTTGATCTCCACCATATTATTAGCCGCGGTGGGGACGCCGTATTTCAAGATATTGGTAACCAGTTCCTCGACAATTAACTGAATGGAAAACAGCCGGGACAACAGGAATTCATCACGGGCGCAGTAAGCCTCTATTTCACTATTCAAAACCTCGAAATCAAAATCCGCCAGGCTGCTCCTATACTGGTAGTCCATCCGCTTCACCCTTTCCTCTGTTCATATCATTGGTCCAGATGCTGTTTCCCGATTCATCCAGTGCACTACAGGCCGACATGATTTCTTGGATAGACCAGCCCTCCTGCAGCAGATCAAGCTGCCTTTGCGCCGGGTTCTTAAGCTCGTGATCCGGTTTGAGGAATCGCCCCAGGTATTTATCTTCCCCCCGTTTCCGTTTTTTCAGCCCGGCGGCGGCAATTGCCAGCAGATTATTAATAAATTCCTGCAGCCGATCGGCGGGAATGGTCATTTCCCGGCTTACTGCCTGTCGGCGTAATTGGGAGTTGCTGATGTTAATCTGGTTATCCTGCCAGAAGTCATGCACCAGTTCGCTGGCAACGGTAATATTTTCGGCAATACCCGTATAAAAAGCGGCCGGGGCAAAACTATCCGCCAGGGGTTGGGTGCAGGTTTGCCTGATTTCAACGGTACCATGGCGGCTGACGGCTACCGGTTCCAGGGAGCGAAAACAGGAAAGATCCGCTTCAGACCAGCGGTCTCTAGCAATATAATCGGCAAATCTCACCGGCGGGATGGCCTTGAATCCACTGGAACCGTCACTGGTGATGAAGATCTTCAGATCCAGCAAATGCTTTACAACCTCCTCAAGGGAAGCATAATCCCGGTCATAAGGCCGGACATTGGGTGCTTCACATAAGCGCCACAATATGTCGCGGAAACACAGGGTCGGATGGGCCATTTCACGCTGCAATGAGGCCGGCAGCCGAGCAGTGAAATTACGGTTGCCGGCATAGATAAAAGGCAATGAATTGGCGAATAGCATGGCATCGACAAAGGCCAGCTTGCCCAGCAGATTCAATAAATCCGGCAACTGGGTCAGTTCGACATCGAGATGGGTTTGGCAGGCAGCCGAGAAAGCATGGAATATTTCTCCGTCATGATGGCTGGTAAAGTTTTTCAAGAACTCCGTCTTGGCCAGCATAACCGGGGAATTAAGCGGTTTGCTGTCGGCATAAGCCGCATAAGGATTGATGCCCATTCCGCAGATGAGGTGATGATGCTCATGTGCCAGCTCCTGCAAAGCTTTCACATAGCTATAAAAATTGGCGGCGATTTGGTCGATACCCGGTTTTTTAGCCATGGCAAATTCAATGGTGTTAAAGGTGGTTTCAAAGGAAAAGGCATCCTGCTGCGGGTTAACCACTTCGATGGGAAAACCGTTCTGGTCAAAGCGCGTAGTGGTAAAAGCGAAGCGCTGCTTCAGCAAATCAAGCATGGCGGCAATAAACCCAGGCTCCACCGCCCGGCAGGCCAGATTCACCACCGGCATTTCAATTTCCACCCCTATACAGGGCTCGCCTTTGCCCGCAAACTTGTCAATAAACAGGCGGTAAATTAAGGCCTTGGCACTACTCCTCATCATCGGCTTTCCGTTTCTCATCAGCTTATTTTGCGGATGGCGACAATGGTGATGTCGTCAAACTGCGGAGCTTCACCCACAAATATATCTACATTCGACTTGATTCCTTCGATTATTTCCGGCGCGGATAGCCGCTTTACCGAGGGTAGGGCTGCCAGCAAGCGGGCATCGCCATACAGTTCTTCGTCCAGGTTGGTGGCTTCGGTTACTCCATCGGTATAAAGAACCAGGGTCTCGCCCGTTTGCAGCTGGGTGTACATAATCGGGTACTGGATGCCTTCCATAGCTGCCAAAGGCAGTTTGTGTTTTACCGGCACGAATTCACTGCTTCCGTCCGGGTGGACGATAACCGGCGGATTATGCCCGGCGCAGGCATAAGCAATCTCGCCGCTATTAATATCCATAATTCCCACATAGGCAGTCACGAACAGTTCCGCCGGATTCTCCTGGCAGAGCAGGTTGTTGGCGGTGCTGAGCAGTTTATCCACCGTTATATTATGAGCCTGAGCCGCAGTTTTCAGAACCATTTTCGCCACGGTCATGAATAATGCTGCCCCCACGCCTTTGCCGGAGACATCGGCCACCACGAAACATAGTTTTTGATCATTGAGCATGAAGAAATCGTAGAAATCACCACCCACTTCCTTGGCGGGCACCATCATGCCGGTAATATCATAACCGGGGCAGTCAATTTGCTGGGGCAGCATACCCAGTTGGATATCGCGGGCTACCTCCAGCTCTGATTCCAGCCGCTGCTTATCAGCAGCCGACCGGGCTACCGCTTCCATGTATTCTTTAAGACGAACGATCATGCCATTGAAGGTGGTGGCCAGCATGCCCATTTCATCCGTCCCCAGGTCGGCAAATTCATAATCCAGGTTGCCCTCGCCGATTACCCGGGCGCCGTCGGCCAGTATTTCCACCGGCCGGGTAATCGACCGGCTCAGCCGGGTGGCGGTCATGAATACCAGCGGCAGCGAAACCAGAATGATTATCAGGAAAATAAAGAAAACCCTGCGGGTTTCATCGCTAATTACCTGTTCCATTTTAGCGCCGGTAGCGGACACTGATTCCGCCACGGCCTGCACCGGGGCCATCATCATTTCGTAATCCAGCACCGTCACCAGCAGCCAGTCGGTGGATTTGATCGGGGCATAGCCGATGATGGAGCTGTCATCGGAATAATAATCCGAAATAGTCGTTTTTAAATCGATGTTTTTGATGAATTTTTCAAAATAGGGCTGTTTTTCCGTGGCCTTTACATCCAGGGAACTGAGTAGGACATGGCCCTGCCGGTTCATAATGAAGGCCGCGATGTAGGTATTGTCGCCGGTATTAAGGGTCTTTTCCGAGATCTCGCTGACCCGCAGATCAAAGGCCAATACCCCTACTAATTGGCCCTTTTTGTCATGAATAGGGGTAGCACAGGTAACATAACTTCTATTATCCGTGCCGGTGTAAAGATCGGACCAGTTTACCGTACCCGCCTTGACCGCATCCTTATACCAGTCGCGAGTACGCATATCCGCCTTCTCCACAGCCGGATAAAAGGTTTTGGTACTGGAAATAACCATGCCGTTTTCCAGTACCAGATAAGCCAGGGATATCTTCGGCTCAATCTTCAGGATATTGTCGAACATGGGGGTAGCCGCGCCAAGAACATTAAGGGTACGGTTAACTTCCTGCTGGCTGGGGTGGGCGGCCTGGGAGATGATGTATTCTTCATAACGGCTGATAGGGATGGCATGGGTGGTTCCCCCGCTATTATACAGGGTTTCAATATCCCCTTTCATGGTATTAAGCTCACCCATGATGCGTTCGAAATCAATATTGATGGTCTGGGCATAATAATTGGCCAGCGAGATCGCCAGTTTGGAACTGCTCTTAGTGATTTCAGCGACATTTTTCTCATAAAGATCATCAATAGCGGTTTTATTCTCTTGCTGAAAGGTGGCTTTAATATCGTTGAATCCATATATGGAGATGGCACACAACAGCAGAGTTACCAATAATGATAAACCCAACAGGGAAAACAATATCTTTTTGCCAATGCTCATTTATCCCGCCGCCTTTACTATTTATCAGATTCTGATAATAATGTTGTTCAAACCGAGGCTGGTAGTATAATCCACCTGTTTGGTCATTTTGGTAATCATCTGGAGTCCCATGCTTTCACCCAGGGCCAGGGCTTCGGAAGTATCGGCATTCTCCATGGCCTGCTGGTAATAATCCAGGGGGTTGAATTTCCGGCCCGCACAGCGGAAGCGCATGGTGGTGATATCGTCCCGGACAAATATCCGTACATCAATAGATTTATTCTTTTTATCGACAAAGATATGCTGTACCATCAACAGGAGTATTTCTTCAATGGCCAGGCTTATGACCATGGATTGTTTGGAATTAAGCTTGCAGGATGTACAGAACTCGCTGATTTTATCTGAACTCTCCAAGACCGACTGGTTATTGCTGTCAAGCGAAAAGGCAATAAACCTTCCTTCTGTAACATCACGATAATTCAACAGCAGTAAACCGCGCAAATCCGGTTCTTTGAACAGGGTTTTTCTGACTGTAAGGATAGTCATCAACAGGGTGAGCAGTTCGCTGATGGAAAAGGCGGCCCATATGCCGAGTATCCCCATGGCCTGAGCCATGGCCCCGGCGGCCGGAATAATGAACAAAAAGCCCCGGCACAGGGTGATCCGGTTGGCAATACTGGTTCGGCCAATTGTCATGTAATAATATACGAAAATATTGTTTGCCACTGCTCCCAGCAAACTGATCGAAGATATGATCAGAGCCGGTACTGCTATGCGCAGCTGCTCGGGCGAACTAAGATTAAAGGCCAAACAGATCGGTTCGGCCAACAGGGATACTGAAATACTGAATATCGCCATGGTTATGATGCCGTAGCGGAAGGCTAAAAACACCACTTTTTTTATGCTCAGCACATCGCGTTCACCGTAAAAAACGCCCACCAGCGGAGATACGGTCTGGGATATCCCGGAGATAATGGCCTGGGCCAGGGTGTTGACACTGTTGACAAAGGCAAAACTGGCAACGGCAATCGGTCCGCCTACGGCCAGTATGAGCATGTTTAATACAAAAGTTCTGACTACGCTGTACAGGTTGTTTAGCGCCGGGGGGCTACCGGTAATAGCGATCGCGTATACCAAGCGCAGGGATTGGCCGATAGGCGCGAATCGATATCCTCCCCCCTTGATAAAAAGAAACGGGGACATTACAGCCACGGCCAACAACGCGCTTATAACCGTAGCCAAGGCCAGCCCCAGCATGCCCATGCCCATGACTACCGTAAACCACAGATCAAGGATGATATCCAGCGCGGCCATGATTAAAAACATAATCATGCCCAGAAAAGCCCGGCCCTCAATCCGAAAATAGTTAAGCGGCAGGTATACCGCCATAATGCAGATAGCCCCCGGAATTAAGCCCCGGCAATAGGCATAGACCAGATCATAAAGCTCAGGATCGTTGCTGAGGAGCTTTACCAGTGGCTCGATAAATATGAATCCTACGATGCTGAATACAGTGCCCAGCAGCAGAATTAGCAGCATAGTAAGGGTGAAAAGCCGGTTGGCGGTGCTGCGGTCTTCGCTCCCCATCGAAACCGAGGCCAGCGTGGAAGAGCCCACACAAACCAGAGTGCCCAGCGTGGTTAACAGAAAAAACAGGGGGTTCACCAGGCTCATCGCCGCCAGTGCATCACTCCCCAACACCTGTCCGGCAATAATGTGATCAACCATAAAACTGATATTCCCGCCCAGGATTGCCAATATGGACGGAATCAGGTAGCGCCGGAAGCTATGATTGACCAGGTAGTCATTATCATGCATATTTTCTCTTTCCAAACTTGATTCTACTGCAAAAAGTTATTAATATTCATTGGCTTGTATAAATATACCGCTCGCAGTCTTCGCATGGGCAACACCTGCGGCTTGTCTCCCGGCTCAAGGGGTACACGCTAACCTCCCATCCATGGTCGTATAGCGCTCTCGCGACGTCCTGTCGCTCGCCCCCTTTCGCCTGCTCGCCTTCGCCGGGCGTTGCAACCATGCTTCGCCAACGCTCGC
>Ga0334890_1001899_pt1 | contig 25794 bp, 22 predicted proteins | sample GraSluR1_MG_3_FD_207220 | JGI IMG/M metagenome (GOLD analysis project Ga0334890, IMG submission 207220) | Sludge microbial communities from methane-producing bioreactor in Wageningen University, Netherlands - Granular Sludge_31_08-R1 | ecosystem: Engineered > Bioreactor > Anaerobic >... | reverse complement strand
ATCCCATACTGGTCACCTTTGAAAAATGGCTTTATGAGAACTACAAGTCACTGCTACCCCAAAGCCGTACGGCAAAGGCCATCGCTTATACCTACAGCCTCTTTCCACAACTCTCCAGGTATCACCTGGACGGCCGGTATAAAATTGATAACAATCAGATTGAAAATGCCATACGCCCATTGGCTTTGGGAAGAAAAAACTATCTCTTCTGTGGAAATGGGGATGCTGCCATAAGGGCTGCCGTGGTTTACTCACTCCTGGGTTCCTGCAAGGCAGCCGGCGTAAACCCTGCTGAATGGATGGAAGATGTTCTCTCAAAAATATACTTTTACAACAACGGGAAAGGGAATCTGGAAGAACTGCTGCCTGCCGAGTGGGCAAAATCACAGGACAACAAACAACTTTAATATAGTTGTACAACTTTACTGAAGTTGACCTAACTTTTACAAAAATCATACGAATTTGTGTGAGTGACTGACAAAGTCTGCTCGGAGTTAGTAACTTTATACGGGTTTTATCGGATGCTTACTAATTATTTATATAAACATTATGATTTACCTACTATTCCTACTTATGTGACTCAAAACAAAGAAGAAGCATTTGATCTTATTGATAAGGTAGGTTATCCATTTATCACCAAAACAACAATAGGGGCTGGTTCTTCTGGGGTGAGAAAAATAAAGACTAGAAGCGAAGCAGTTAAAATGATTAACTCAATATTTTGTCACAACGGCTTGAAAACACAATATCCATATCAACGGCAAAAAGATTATTTATATGTTCAAAAGTTTATCGATGATGCAACTTTTGATTTAAGAATAATGTTAGTTGGAAATATGGCATTTGGATATTATAGATATCCCAATAAGGGGGATTTTAGAGCGTCGGGTGCTGGTAATACAGAAAAAAAAGCTATACCTGAAGATGCATTAAGATTGGCTGTTGAGGTGAGAAATAAACTCAATAGTAGACAGATGGGTGTTGATCTTCTATATTCAGGAAAAAATAAAAAGTATTATATTATTGAAACATCATTATTCAATCAGATTGATACACCGGAACAATTAGCAATTCGTGGCGTGCCAGGATACTATGATCTATCGGATATCGGCAATATCAGGTTCAAAGAAGGAAAATTCTGGGTGCAAGAACTTGTTATAAGAAATGTCATAACTGAATGGTATGAAAAGAATCGATAATGCGCCTAGATATTGGGATTCTTCATTAAAATGGCATGAAGTAAAGTTTAACCCGCAAGAGTGGATGATTGAAGATTTAATTGGTACTATTGTCGGACCCTAAATAATTAAATGAATGATTAAGACAAAACATATTCTTATAGTTTTAATTCTAGCTCTTATAATTTATTTTTCTAAAGGTTCAATATACCCTACAGGTTCAATTATCTCACGTGGATCTTTGACTATCATTTTTCTAATTTCATTATTTTATTTTGTAAAAAGCATACTTATCAGAAATAAGAAAAACAGCCATTTTTTTATTGCATGGACATTGTTTTTTATTATTAATTTACTTGGAGTTTTTTTTTCGGTTAAACCTCAAGATATTGATATCTATTATGGGAGAATTATTAATAATTTAATGACAGCATTTCTATTTTATCCATTTTATTATTTTTCATATAAAAATATATTAAGTGTAAAACATTTATATATTTTTCTCTTAATATTTATACCTATAACTATTTTGAATTATTTTTGGACAGAATCACAAGTTTTGTCGGAAAGAATTTCGGGAAATTTGGATTATGTTAATAATTCATCCTATCAATTTGTTAGCTTGATCCCCTTTCTTTTTTTTATAAACAAAAAAAATAAAATTGTATCATATCTCTTATTTTCCTTACTTATAATCTTTATAATTGAAGGTGCAAAACGAGGAGCTATTATATCAGGATTAATTGGAGCTATACATTTCGGTTATTATCATTTTAAATTAGGAATAAATAAAAAAAATATATTAAAGTTTTTACAGACATTGCTCATTGTTTCTGTACTATTTTACTTTCTAATTCATTTAATTCAAAGCAATGAATTCTTGTTGATTCGCTTGGAAAGCATGCTTGAGGGAGACTCAAGTGGAAGAGATCAAATATATTCTTCACTTTTTTATAGTTGGGTTGATAGTGCCAATTTTATAAATATTTTATTCGGTTATGGTTTTGCAGCCTCTAAATCATTGAGTCTTTTAGGGCTTTATGCACATAATGATTGGTTAGAATTATTAACTAATTACGGTCTTATTGGAGTATTGTCTTATTTATTTCTTTTCTACTATGGTTTCAAGATGATATTTAATAAAGATATAACTATAACTAAGAAAATAATATTATCATGCGTAATGTTAACATGGTTATTTATCTCAGTTGTATCTATGGGGTATATTTCTTCAGACCATTATTTTAGGGCAATAATCTTAGCTTATTTAAGTGGATCTGAAACAAGTAATATGCTTTAACCTTTTTTTATTACTGCTGACGTTCAAGTTTAAATGGGGTCTGCTGAATAATAGATATCTATTCTGAAAATCAGCAAATTAAACGATATGAAATTTGCATAACTGCAAGAAATTGAGTACTTTTACTTCATAAACCTTGCATTTTATGATACGATACAAGAGCTCCAGACAGCTTTCAATATCCAAGTTCAAGATGCCTTTTGAGGCAAAACTGGATGAGAAAAACCGGTGGGTTGTTCTTTCAAAAATAGTTCCCTGGGAAGAGTTCGCCCGGCTTTACTACAAGAACTTCAAGAGCAACCGTGGTGCCCCCACCAAGGATGCCCGGCTTGTGCTGGGAGTGATCATCATCAAGCACATCATGAAGACGGACGATCGCGGTGTGATAGAGATGATCCAGGAGAATCCCTATATGCAGTATTTTCTTGGACTCGAAGCTTTCACTTATGAACAGGTAATGACGCCCTCGCTGCTGGTTTCCATCAGGAAACGCATTGATCTGGATGTCTTTGAATCATTGACAGACGATTTAATAAGAAAAGGGTTGAAGCTGAAATATTTTTTTGTTATCCAGCATCTGCTGGAACAACAGGAGAGCATGTACAAGAAGAAGAGCCATCAAGTAGAAGATCGCATCGTGAGCATTCATCAGCCGCATGTGCGTCCCATCGTGCGTGGCAAGGCCAAGGCCAAGACGGAGTTTGGCGCCAAGATCAACATCAGCCTGCTGGATGGATATGCCAGGGTGGATCATTTCCACTGGGATGCCTTTAACGAGGGGCAGGATCTTCAGGCACAGGTCGAACGCTTTAGGGAACTGACAGGGAAATACTCGGAGCTGGTTCAGGTGGATAAGATTTATCTTACCCGGGAGAACAGGCGGTTTTTGAAAGAGAAAAGAATCCGCTACACCGGGGAACCACTGGGACGAAAACCGGTAAAAGAGATCAAGAGCAGATACCAAAAACGTAAAGAGCGACGAGAGGCGGCGGAACGCAATCAGGTTGAAGGAAAGTTTGGTCAGGGGAAACGTGGATATGGTTTAAATGATATCCGCGCCAGATTGGCCACGACATCAAACAGTTGGATAGGGGCTATCATTTTTGTGATGAACCTGATCAGGTACATGAGGGATATTCCCCTTCCTTATTTTGTCTCGTTTCTATCGAAACTGATGAAAGTGAGAAATATAAACATTTATCCACTCGGGTCACAAATAAATTTTTGTGCCTGATTGGGATTAAATAAGCAGACCCTAATTAATGAAAATACTACTCTTAGATAATTCATCACTCACACCTGTTGGTGATGACTACTGTATTGAGCCAAAAACAGGAGCCTTTGCACAGGAGCTATACAGTCTAGGTAACGAAGTTACAATGTATGGACAAAAAGTAACGGAAAGTAATACCATACATTCTTATAAACTTTTTGAAAATGGACTTAAAGTAACGGGTTTAAAAAGAAAGAGGAACAAATTATGGAACTACTTATTGCTTTATATCAGAATAATCCCAGAAATAATAAAAGCAGATTTTGTGTATATATTTTATCCTACTTCTTATAGGTATGTAGCAATTATGTCGTGGTTAATGAGAACCAAATATGGTATTTATATTAGAGGTGAGCAAGGCATTATGAGCAAATTATCTCATTTTATTTACAATAAAGCACATGCTGTTTTTACAGTTACTAATCAATTTACAAGTTATGTCAACAATATCACTTCTAAAGAGCATGCTTACACCATACGTCCAATGATTCCTTACACTGAAAAAGATGTGATAAGTGATAGAGAATATAAAGTAGCAGAACAGTTCAAGATTTTGTATTTAGGCAGAGTTACAGATGATAAAGGTATAATGGAGCTGATGCAAGCGGTGAAGCTATTAAAAGAGAAAAATTATAATTTTGAACTAACAGTTGTGGGTGATGGTGGATTTATGCCTGACATTAGAGAGTTCATACAAAATCATCAAATTGATGACACTGTTCGATTAATTGGTGCTATAGATGATTCTACTTTAGTTGCTCATTATTATAAGTCATCAGATATTTACATTCTGCCTACTTATCATGAAGGTTTTCCACGTACATTGTATGAAGCAATGATATTTGGAACTCCCATTATAACAACATTTGTTGGAGGAATACCAGGATTAATGAAAGATGGCTTCAATTGCAAAGAGATTAAACCAAAATCGGTTCAAAGCATTGTGGAAAGATTGGAGTTTGCTTTTAATAATTACGATAAAATGATAGAATATGCAAAAAATGGATTCAAGACCGTAATTCCTGTGATTGACTCAAAACGAGCGTCACATGCAGAACAACTAACTAAGATAATAAGAGCAAAATAAGATTATGGAAAAAAAAGTAAGTGTAATAATTCCTTTTTATAATGGAGTTGAATGGTTATGTGAAGCTGTACAAAGTGTTTTAGATCAAACATACAAAAATTTTGAAATTATTGTGGTTAATGACGGATCGACTGAAAATCTCGACGCATTTATAAATAAATATGGAACCAAAATAATTTATAAATTTCAGGAAAATAAAGGTCCTGCAGCAGCAAGAAATTTCGCAATGAGTTTTGCAACAGGTGAATATGTTGCGTTTTTAGATTCTGATGATATATGGCTACCAACTAAAACTGAAAAGCAAATATCATTTATGGAAGAGAGAGGAATAATATGGTCACATACAGGTTACTATAATTGGTATCCTGAGTTGAATAAAACTATATTAAAAACCAATTCAAATGATTATGGAGATGTTTATTTACAAAGTTTCTTATCATTAAAAGCACCTACACCAGCTATTATAATTAATAAAACATGTTTTGATGAATACCCGCAACTTTCATTTTTTGAGGATATGCGATTTGCAGAAGATTCAGCACTATGGTCGAAAATTGCATTTTATTATCCTCTTGGGTTACTTGATGATCCTTTGGTGAAAATTAGACAGAGAGGTACAAATGCAGACAGAAGTTCATTAATAAGATTTCAGGCTAAAACAGCTTTGTACAATAAAATTTTAGATGGTGAATATAAAAATATAAACAATAGAATACTTTTAATTTACAACTTATATAAAAAGGGAAACTCTGTATTAAATTACTTGAAAGAAAAGATGGATTTTTCAAAAGGTCTATTAGAGTTGACAGGCAAAGTTTTTTGGATAACACCTTTTTTATTAGAACGTATAGAAGTTTACAAACTTAAAAGTGGGAAAAATAAGAATTATTACAAAACAGAGAGATGAAATTAGAAACACATATTCAGATTTGCGATAACTGTGTCATGGACACAACTGATCCTAATATAAAATTCGATGAAAAAGGTGTTTGTGAACGCTGTAATCAATATTACTCTCAAATTCTTCCATCATGGAATAAAGGTAATGGTCATGACGAAAAATTAAAAAATATTGTAGATAAGATTAAAAAAGAAGGTGAAGGTAAACAATATGATTGTCTACTTGGTATGAGTGGTGGGTTTGATAGTTCATATATGCTACATTTTGCAATAAAAAAACTTGGCTTGAGACCTCTGGTTTTCCATGTTGATGCGGGTTGGAACACTCCATTTGCCGAAGAAAATATTGCAAAAATGGTCAATAAGTTGGGTATAGATCTTAAGGTTGAGAAAATAAATTGGGATGAAGAAAGAGATTTTCAGCTGGCATACTTTAAATCTGGTGTGCCTCACTTGGATATACCACAAGATCTTGCATTTGTTGCTGTATTAGATAATTATGCGAAAGATAATGGTTTAAAATATATACTTAATGGTGGTAATATTTCAACAGAAGTAATTGTTAATCCTCAATCATGGGGATATTGGGGTACAGACATGAAACATAATAAGGATATAATTAATAGGTTTGGTACAGTACCTATGAAAACTTATCCTTTTACTAGCGTTTTTAAAAGGAAGATATTAATGCCATATGTACATAGGATAAAGGTCGTAAAACTTTTAAATTACGTGCCTTATATTAAAAAAGAAGCAGAGGATTTGTTGAAAAAGGAGTATGGTTGGACACCTTATCCACAAAAGCATTTTGAGTCTTACATGACTAAGTTTATTGAAGGTTATTGGCTGCCCGAACGCTTTGGCTATGATGTACGTCGACCTCAGCTCTCGAGCTTGATATTAACTGAGCAAATGTCTAGAGATGAAGCTCTAAAGCGTTTAGAGAATAGCGCTCTTACAAATGAAGAATTAAAAGAACTGTTTGACAGAATTGCTTTAATGTTAGAAATAACAACAGATGAATTGAAGTCTTATATGGAGATGCCACATAAAACATATAAAGACTACAAACATCAGGATTATTTATTTGGGTTAGGGGCTAAGGTTATGTATTGGCTTAAACTTGATAAATTAATTAGAAAATAAAAATCAAAAACATATAATGTCACATTTTACAAATAAAACCCTCCTAATCACCGGAGGTACTGGTTCGTTTGGTAACGCTGTATTAAAGCGTTTTTTAGATACAGATATCAAAGAGATTCGTATATTCAGTCGCGACGAGAAGAAGCAGGATGATATGCGTCATCGTATTCAGAATCCTAAGGTGAAGTTCTACATTGGTGATGTGCGCGATAAGCGTTCGGTGGATACTGCTATGCGGGGTGTGGATTATGTGTTTCATGCTGCGGCTCTGAAGCAGGTGCCTAGTTGTGAGTTTTTTCCGATGCAGGCGGTGCGTACTAATGTTATTGGTACGGAGAATGTGCTGGATTCGGCTGTGGACTTCGGTGTGAAGAACGTGGTGGTGCTGAGCACGGATAAGGCTGCTTATCCTATCAATGCTATGGGTATTAGTAAGGCGATGATGGAGAAGGTGGCTGTTGCGAAAGCTCGCTCGCTGGGTAGTGATGCGGAGACTACTATCTGCTGTACTCGCTATGGTAATGTGATGGCGAGCAGGGGGTCGGTGATTCCTTTGTGGGTTGATCAGATCAAAGCCGGTAAGCCAATCACGATTACCGATCCCGGTATGACGCGCTATATGATGACACTGGATGATGCGGTGGATCTGGTGCTGTATGCTTTTGAGCATGGCAACCAGGGCGATCTTTTTGTACAGAAAGCACCGGCTGCAACATTGACTGTTTTGGCAGAATCGTTGAAAGAGTTGTATCAAGCTGATACCGAAATCAAGATAATCGGTACAAGGCATGGTGAAAAATTGTACGAGACTTTGGTGACACGTGAAGAGATGTTTCGCTCTGAGGATATGGGGGATTATTTCAGGATACCGGCTGATGCACGCGATTTGAATTACGATAAGTTCTTCGTGGAAGGGCAGGAAGATATTTCGAAAGTGGAGGATTATCATTCGCACAATACTTTTCGGTTGGATAAGGAGGGGATGAAACAACTGCTTTTGAAGCTTCCTGAAATAAGAGAAGATATCAATCTGTTGTAAAAATGAAGATTCTGATTACAGGTGCAAAAGGATTTATCGGGAAGAATCTGATTGCCGAACTAAACAATATCAAAGAAGGAAAAGCCAAAGGGTATCATTTAAACCCTGAGCTTACCTTATTTGAATATGATATTGATACCGATCCCTCTCTACTGGATGGTTATTGCAAAGATGCGGATTTTGTGTTTCATCTTGCCGGGGTAAACAGACCCAGGGAGCAAAGTGAATTTATGGAAGGTAATTTCGGTTTCACTTCTCTGTTGTTGGACACTTTAAAGAAACATGGCAACAATTGTCCCGTGATGATCTCATCATCCATTCAGGCTGAATTGGACAATCCGTATGGAGTCTCCAAAAAAGCAGGTGAGGATTTACTGCTTGAATATGGTCGTAAGACAGGATCGGATGTATTGATCTATCGCTTCCCGAATGTGTTTGGTAAATGGTGTCGTCCCAACTACAACAGCGCTGTAGCGACTTTCTGTCACAACGTGGCTCATGATCTTCCCTTACAGGTGAACGACCGTTCGGTGAACATGACGCTTGTCTATATCGATGATGTGGTGAAAGAGCTGATAGCAGCATTGGAGGGCAATCCAAACAAGTCGGGTGAGTTTTGCAAAGTTCCGGTAGAGCATAAGATCACATTGGGAGAAATCGTGGATCTGATTTACTCTTTCAAAGAAAGCAGGAAGAATCTTCTTGTAGCTGATCTTTCAGATCCTTTTACAAAGAAACTTTATTCGACCTATCTGAGTTATCTTCCAGAGGACCAGTTCTCCTATCCGCTGAAGATGAATGTGGATGAGAGAGGTTCTTTTACTGAATTTCTGAAATCCAACGATAGGGGACAGGTATCTGTCAATATCTCCAAGCCGGGAATCACGAAAGGGCAACACTGGCATCATACCAAGAACGAGAAGTTTCTGGTGGTAAGTGGAAAAGGAGTGATTCGTTTCCGGAAGATAGATGAAGAAAAGGTCCATGAATATTTTGTATCGGGTGAAAAATTAGAGGTGGTTGATATTCCTGTGGGGTATACACACAATATTGAAAACCTGGGTGAGACAGACATGGTCACGGTGATGTGGGTGAATGAAGTGTTCGATCCGGAGAGGCCTGATACCTATTTTTTACCGGTTTAGAAGATAAAGAGATAAAGATGAAGAAATTAAAAGTATTGACCGTAGTGGGTACCCGTCCGGAGATTATCCGTTTGGCGTGTGTACTGCAAAAGCTGGATGCATCGGAAGCAATAGAACATGTATTGGTGCATACGGGTCAGAATTATGATTATGAGTTGAACGAAGTATTCTTTGAGGATCTTGGTTTGCGCAAACCGGATCATTTCCTGAATGCAGCGGGTAAAAACGCCACCGAGACAGCCGGTCAGATCCTGATCAATATAGATTCGGTTCTTGAAAAGGAACAACCGGATGCATTCCTGGTACTGGGTGACACCAACTCCTGCCTGTGTGCCATCGCAGCCAAGAAAAGACATATTCCCATCTTTCATATGGAGGCGGGGAATCGTTGTTTCGATCAGCGGGTACCGGAAGAGAGCAACCGCAAAATTGTAGACCATACAGCGGACATCAACCTTACCTATAGTGACATTGCACGTGAATACCTTCTAGCGGAAGGATTACGTCCCGACAGAATCATCAAGACCGGTAGTCCGATGTACGAGGTATTGATGCAATATCTGCCTAAGATTGAGGCTTCGAATGTTCTTGAAACGCTGAACCTTGAGAAGGGTAAGTTTTTTGTGGTGTCTGCCCACAGAGAAGAGAACATCTCTTCGGAGAAGAACTTCTTCAACCTGGTGGAGATATTGAACGGTATCGCGGAGAAGTATAATTATCCGGTGATTGTCTCAACCCATCCACGTACCCGTAACATGATCGAGAAGAAGGGAATCACTTTTCACAAGAATGTGCAGTTGATGAAGCCGATGGCTTTGAGCGATTACAACAAATTACAGATGAATGCATTCGCTGTATTATCGGATAGTGGTACGATTTCAGAAGAATCATCGATATTGAATTTCAGGGCATTGAACATACGTGAAGCACACGAACGTCCGGAAGCGATGGAGGAAGCATCCGTAATGATGGTTGGATTGAACCCTGAACGGGTAATGCAGGGACTGGTGCAATTGCAATATCAATCTTTAGGCGAGGAGCGTAATTTCAGACCCGTTGCCGACTATAGCATGCCCAACGTGAGTGAAAAGGTGGTGCGCATCATCATATCCTATACAGATTACATTAAACGGGTGGTTTGGGGTGAGTAAGATGAATATCCTGTTTCTAACGGTTACGAGAATAGAAGATATTAATAGCCGCGGGATCTACACCGATCTTCTGCGGCATTTTGTCAAAGAGGGACACAAAGTATATGTGGCTTCACCTACAGAGCGTAGATTTGGACAGGATACCCGTTTGATAGAAAAAGATGATCATACAATACTCCAAATTAAAACACTGAATATTCAAAAGACTAACTTTATTGAAAAAGGAATTGGGACCATCTTGCTTGCAAATCAGTTTAGGAAAGGTATTCTCAAGTATTATACGGATATTCACTTTGATCTTATTCTTTATTCTACTCCTCCCATTACGTTCACTCAGGTTATCCATGATATTAAAAAGAGAGATAACGCGAAGACTTATCTGTTACTGAAAGATATTTTCCCTCAAAATGCGGTTGATCTGGATATGTTTTCCAAAAAGGGGTTTATCTATAACTATTTTAGAAGAAAAGAAAAAAAACTTTACAATGTCTCGGATGTGATTGGTTGTATGTCACCTGCAAACGTAAAGTTTGTATTGTCGCACAATCGGGAGATCGATCCTAAGTGTGTTGAGGTATGTCCCAATTCCGTTGAGTTGGAAACAGATCTCCCTTTTGTGGATAAGACGAAGGTGAGGAGTAAATTTGGTATACCTTCTAATTATGCATCTTTTATTTATGGAGGAAATCTTGGTATACCACAGGGTTTGGACTTTTTATTACAGGTATTACATTCGAATCGCGACAAGAAAGATCGATATTTTATGGTCGTTGGTTCTGGAACGGAGTATGAGAAAATATCTCAATGGTTTGAAGATAATAAACCTGAGAATGCGCAACTTTTACAGGCACTACCTAAAACAGATTATGACGAATTGGTGCAATCATGTGATGTAGGTTTAATCTTCCTTGATTCACGTTTCAGCATTCCTAATTACCCCTCACGCTTGTTGTCTTACCTGGAATATAAAATGCCTGTTTTGATGGCTACAGATGTGAACACTGACATTGGTCCGATTGCTGAAGAAAATGGTTATGGCCTATGGTGTGAGAATGGCGATTTGGAGAAATTTAATCTATTGTTAGACAAACTTGCATCCGATCCATCTTTGAGAAACCAAATGGGCGAGAATGGCTATAAGTTTCTTGAAGAGAATTATACCGTGGAAAAGGGTTATGAGATAATAATGAGGCATTTTGATAATAGTGATGTATAAGAATATTTTTAAACGTATTATTGATTTTTCACTTTCATTTCTCGGCTTTATCATCATAAGCCCTATATTCCTTTTATTATGGATCTGGCTATCCATTGCCAACAAGGGTGCAGGTGCATTCTTTTTTCAGGAACGACCTGGGAAGGATGAGAAGATATTCAAGGTGATCAAGTTCAAAACGATGAATGATCGGAAGGATGCCTCAGGGAAATTGTTGCCGGATGCACAACGATTGACCAAGGTTGGGAAGTTTGTTAGATCTACATCACTGGATGAGATTCCTCAATTGCTGAATGTGATCAAGGGGGATATGTCGCTGATCGGTCCGAGGCCATTATTGGTGCAGTATCTGCCGTTATATGATGAAACACAGCGCCGCCGGCATGAGGTGCGACCCGGCATCACCGGATGGGCACAGGTGAACGGGCGGAACGCCATCAGCTGGGAGCAGAAATTTGCATATGACGTGTGGTATGTGGACAATGTTTCACTATCTTTGGATGTGAAAATCCTGCTGAAGACCATCCAAAAGGTTTTTAAACGGGAGGGTATCAGCTCGGATACCAGTGCGACAATGGAACCGTTTAAAGGAAATTAAAGTATGTATCTGTTGGGGGCAAGCGGTCACGCCAAGGTGATCATCGATTCATTGAAGGCTTCGGGAAAAAAGATCTCGGGGCTTTTTGACGATAATCCTGAAGTGAAGGAACTTTTGGGATACAACGTATTCGGATCCTTTGATCCAATCCGTTTGGGTGATGAGGAGTTGATCATCTCCGTAGGACTGAATCATATCCGCAAGAAGATTGTAGAGAATTTGCCTGGGAATATCCGTTACGGCAATGCTATTCATCCTTCTGCAATTATCTCTGAGCATGCTTCACTGGGTGAAGGAACCGTAGTGATGCAGGGTGCGGTAATTCAGTCGAGCGTTTCCATTGGCAAACATTGCATCATCAACACCACCGCATCGGTGGATCACGATTGTCTGCTGGAAGACTATGTGCATATCTCTCCCAACGCGACATTGTGCGGAGCGGTATCTGTAGGGGAGGGTAGTCAGGTAGGTGCCGGTGCAGTGGTAATTCCGGGAATAAAGATTGGCAAGTGGAGCCTGGTGGCTGCAGGAGCCGTAGTGATGAAAGATGTACCGGACAATGTACTTGTGCTCGGCAATCCGGCAAGAGTCGTAAAAAGAATCAATATATGAACAACAAAAGAATATGGCTCTCGCTCGCCCATATGGGTGGGCAGGAGCAGAGATTTATACAGGAGGCGTTCGACACCAACTGGGTGGTGCCCCTGGGTCCCAACGTGGATGGGTTTGAGAAGGATCTTGAGAATTACCTAGGGGAGAAGAAGCATATCGTGGCACTGAGTGCCGGAACGGCAGCGATTCACCTGGCGCTGGTACAGCTTGGGGTAGGACCGGGTGATGAGGTGATCTGCCAGAGCTTCACCTTTAGCGCGAGCGCCAATCCGATCAAGTACCTTGGGGCGAATCCGGTGTTCGTGGACAGCGAAAAGGATACCTGGAACATGGATCCGGAGCTGTTGCGGGATGCAATTAAAGACCGCATCAGGGTGACCGGCAGTAAGCCGAAGGCGATCATCCCGGTGCATCTCTACGGGATGCCGGCGAAGATGGAGGAAATCATGGCCGTTGCCAACGAGTTTGTGATTCCGGTGCTGGAGGATGCAGCCGAAGCGCTGGGTGCCACCTACAAGGGCCAGAAATGCGGTACCTTCGGGGCGTTTGCCTGCCTCTCCTTCAACGGCAACAAGATGATCACCACATCGGGTGGGGGGGCATTGGTTTGCTCCACCAAAGAGGAGGCCGATTTCACGAAGCACCTGGCTACGCAGGCACGAGACAATGCGCCGCACTACCAGCATTCGAAGGTGGGGTACAACTACCGACTGAGCAACATCTGCGCGGGCATCGGCCGTGGACAGATGTTGGTGCTGCAGGAGCATGTGGAGGCCCGCAGAAATATCAACAGGAAATATCGCAAACTGCTGGCAGGCATTCCGGGTATTTCATTCCAGAGCAACCCTTCGTCCGATTTTGACTCCAACATGTGGCTTACCTGCATCGTGGTAGAACCGGCAGAAGCAGGGTTTACCCGTGAGGAGCTGCGCCTGGCCATGGAGGAGGCGAACATTGAAACGCGTCCCCTCTGGAAGCCGATGCACCTGCAGCCGGTATTTGCTGATTGCCCTTTTTATGGGAATAACACATCTGAAACACTATTTGAAAAAGGACTCTGTTTACCATCAGGACCTGCTCTTACTTCGGAGGATATCAATAGAGTTGTAAACGTAATACTTAACCTTATCTCATGACATCAACGACCAAACCCCAATACTCCACCAACCCGGCAGGAGAAAAGTTCCCGCTCCCGGAAGAAAAAGATTATCAAATTGAATTTGAACGTTTAACAAAATTAACAAAGCAGGCACACGAGAAAGGACAAGAGGTGGTGGTAGTGATGGGGGCCGGATTTGTAGGGGCTGTTATGGCTGCTGTGGTGGCCGATACAAAGAACAAAGATGGAAAATATTCCAAGTTTGTGATTGTCTGCCAGCGTCCCAGTACGCGCAGTTACTGGAAGATCCCCATGATCAATCGGGGAGAATCTCCCGTTAAGGCAGAAGATCCGGAAGTAGATGCCCTGATTTCAAAATGTGTGAAGGATGAGAAGACGCTGGTGGCAACGTTCAACAGCGATTGTTTGTCGTTGGCAGATTGTGTGGTGGTTGATGTGCAATGTGATTTTGTAAAGCAGGATCTGGGCATGATGGTTACCGGGGAAGCCGATATGGCTGCCCTGGAAGCAACCATTCGCACTATAGGAGAAAGAATTCAGCCGCATTGCCTCACGCTTATTGAAACTACCGTGGCTCCGGGAACGACCGAATTTGTTGCCTGGCCCATTATGAAAAAAGCATTCGCTGCCCGTGGCATTGAATCCGAACCGTTGTTGGCCCATAGTTTTGAACGAGTTATGCCGGGAAAGGAATACGTGGCCAGTATCCGCGATTTCTGGAGGGTTTGCTCGGGGTGCAATGCCGAGGCCCGCAAGCGGGTGGAAAAATTCCTGCGTGAAGTCCTGAATACGGAGAAATTTCCGCTTACGGTCATGGACCGTCCCATTGAATCCGAGACCACCAAGATCGTTGAAAATTCTTATAGGGCAACCATCCTGGCCTACCTGCACGAATGGAGCATTTTTGCCGAACGCAACGGGGTGGATCTGATCAAAGTGATCAAAGCCATAAAAATGCGCCCCACCCATAGCAATATGATCTTCCCCGGTCCCGGGATAGGAGGGTATTGCCTTCCCAAAGACGGCGGATTGGGTTATTGGGCATACCGTCACATATTGGGATTTGAAGACGGGGACAACCTATTCAAAATAACCCCGACAGCCATTGACATTAATGACACCCGTGCCCTTCATGTGGCTGAACTGGTGCGTGATGCACTGCGTAATATGGGTCGCTACATTGCCGGTGCCGATGTGGTTCTTTGCGGGGCAAGTTACCGCCAGGATGTGGGAGATACCCGCTACAGCGGATCGGAGATGGTCGTCCGGAAACTGGCCGAGATGGGTGCAGAGATACGTGTTCACGATCCGTACGTGGATCATTGGTACGAATTTGAATCCCAGGAAACGTATCCCGCCATCGGGCAATCCTGGTCCCGTTTCTTCCGTAACCAGGATGGTTTGAAAAACCTGAAGGTAGAAAAGGACCTGCCGGCCATGCTCAAGGGAGCTGAAGCTTTGGTACTGGCTGTACCTCATCATGATTACCTGCACCTGAAGCCTGCAGATATAGTCAAATGGGCCGGGAAACCGCTGGCCGTTATTGATTGTTTTGGTATTCTGGATGACGATACCATTCGGCAATACTTCAGACTGGGGTGCGAGGTCAAAGCACTCGGTCGCGGTCACGTGCAAAGATTAAAAAAGGAGGAGCTCCAATAAAACCAATGGAATGAAAAATAACAGTGTTTTGATCACAGGTGGGGCCGGATTCATCGGCTCAAACCTGTGTGAATTCTTTTTAGAAAATGGGTTTGAGGTAATATGCCTGGATAACCTGGCCACAGGATTCAAATCAAATATGGATGGTTTTATAAGCCATCCTTTTTTTAAATTTATTGAAGGGGATATTCGCGACCTTCAAACATGCCGTGAAGCAGTAAAAGGGGTGGATTATATACTCCACCAGGCCGCCCTTGGTTCGGTACCGCGTTCCATTAAGGATCCGGTAACCACCAATGAAGTAAACATAGGGGGCTTTTTGAACATGCTGGTCGCTGCCCGTGATGCCCGAGTGAAACGTTTTGTTTATGCCGCATCTTCCTCAACGTACGGAGATTCCGAAACGTTACCCAAAATGGAAGACAAGATTGGCAAACCGCTTTCCCCTTATGCTGTTACAAAATATGTGGATGAACTGTATGCCGATGTCTTTTCCAGAACATACGGCATAGAGTGCATCGGGCTTCGCTATTTTAATGTCTTTGGCAGAAGGCAAAGCCCCAAAGGAGCTTATGCTGCGGTCATTCCCTTGTTTGTAAAAAGTCTTATCAGCCATGAAAGTCCTGTGATCAATGGAGACGGGGAGTATTCCAGGGATTTTACGTATATAGAAAATGTCATCCAGGCCAACTACCTGGCCATGACAACCACGAATCCCCGGGCGGTGAATAAGGTCTACAATGTGGCCTTTGGAGAAAGAACAACCCTTAACCAGTTGTTCAATTACCTAAGAGAAGGCCTTTCCGGTTTTGACCCGGCTATTGGCGAAATAAATCCTGTATACGGACCGTTCAGGGCCGGGGATATTCCGCATTCTCTGGCTTCTATTGACAGAGCAAGGTCTTTACTCGGATACGATCCGAAATATTCCGTTAAGAAAGGTCTTCAGGAAGCCATCAAATGGTATTGGGACAATTTAAAATAAAACTTTTTGAAATAATAGTTACATAATTTATGAAAGATATCCGTATAGCAGTAATCGGGCTTGGTTACGTGGGACTTCCCCTGGCCCGTTTATTTTCCACAAAATTCAAAACCATTGGATTTGACGTAAATGAAGCCCGGGTTAAGGAATTGATGCAGGGTCACGATGCCACGTTGGAAGTGGATGATGCTTTGTTGCAACAGGCATTGAAAGAAGGGTTCAAGTGTACTACCCGCTTGGAAGACATCAAGGATAGCAATTTTTATGTGGTGACAGTTCCCACTCCCGTGGATAAAAACAACAACCCGAATCTCACGCCATTGGTCAAAGCCAGTGAAACAGTAGGAAAGGTGATTTCCAAAGGGGATATTGTCGTCTATGAATCCACTGTCTATCCCGGAGTCACAGAAGAAGCCTGTATACCCGTTGTCGAAAAAGTTTCCGGTTTGAAATACAACACCGATTTCTTTGCCGGCTACAGTCCGGAACGCATCAATCCCGGGGACAAGGAACACACCGTGGAAAAGATCAAAAAAGTAACCTCGGGGTCAACTCCGGAAATCGGGGAGTTGGTCAACCGGATCTACAGTTCAGTGATCACAGCCGGGACCCACCTTGCCCCATCCATTAAGGTAGCAGAGGCAGCCAAAGTCATAGAAAACTCACAGCGTGATATCAATATTGCGTTTGTAAATGAACTGGCCCGGATATTCAATATCATGGGACTGGATACGAACCAGGTATTGGAAGCGGCAGGAACCAAATGGAATTTTCTGCCCTTTAAACCCGGTCTTGTAGGCGGCCATTGCATTGGAGTGGATCCCTATTACCTTGCTCAATGCGCCCAACGCTACGGATACCATCCCGAGATCATTCTGGCCGGAAGGCGCATGAACGACGGCATGGGCAAATACGTGGCCAACGAAGTCGTGAAAATGATGATCAAGGCAGAAAAACCGGTTAAAGGAGCCAAAATCCTTATGCTGGGCATCACCTTTAAGGAAAACTGTCCCGACATCCGCAATACCCGCGCCATCGACATCCACAAGGAATTAACCGATTTCGGCATTGAAGTCACCATCTACGATCCTTGGGCCAAACCCGAAGAAGTCATGCACGAATACGGAGTCCCCATCCTCTCTGAATTCCCCGAAAGCAACGGCTACGCCGCCATCATCCTGGCCGTCGCCCACAAAGAATTCCTCTCCCTAAACCTCTCCCACCTAAAATCCTCCGGCACCCTCATCTACGACGTCAAAGGCATCCTCCCCACAAACATCCCCGACAGCCGGTTATAAAATAAACCCAATCATGAAATTCTTCATCGACACAGCCAACCTTTCCCAGATCCAGGAAGCCAGGGATCTGGGGATCCTGGACGGAGTGACCACCAATCCGTCCCTGATGGTCCGGGAGAACATTTATTTTACAGTCATTTAAGGCAGCCTGCATGACCAATGCAAGGTGGCTGATCTGAAAGGCATAAAGCCAGAAACTATAGAAGATGGTCAGCTATTGGAAAATTGATCCGATAGGGAAGAAATGGAAAAGTAGTAATTATGTATTAGTTTTGCATTATGCGAGAAAAAATTATTGATATCACACAATTTTTTAGCAATGATCTGAAATCCAGATCCGTGGCTCGAGAACTGCGTGATATGATAATTAATGAAAAAAGCACGAGAGTTAAAATCAATTTTGACAGTGTTACTTTTGTAACGCGAAGTTTTATGGATGAATTCTATAATGTTATTGTTACTAATAAGAATTTTGACATAGAATTGATAAACTTCTCACCGGAAATGGAAGCTATGTTGGATGCTGTAAAATCCACTCAGCATAAGTCAAAAAAAACAACAGAAAAGAAAATTTCTGGTACTGACTTGAAATTTTCTACGATTTCTGAAGCAAATAAATATCTTGAAGCTTTATCATTCTTATAATTTTTCAATTTCCCCAATTCAAGTCCTTTTCAATTGGTGTGGTTATTGATAATAGTTATGCCACTTTATACATTTGAACTGTTTTAGTTTCTTTGCTCAATATTTTTTTTAAAAAGTAGAATCAAGTCATGAAAGCAACTATTGAAACCATCATTCGCAACGAAATACGACCGGGGTGCATTTTCGATGCACACACAATAATTGATTATTTAATTCAGAATCACACTGATGTTTACCTGGCGGCGCACCAAAATAACTGGACTACAGAATATTATCATAGTGCAATTAGCAGAATGATTGATGAATTCGGAAGTAACCTAATTGAGCGTTTAGAAGAATCGTGGTCAAGAAACATTCATATGAACTATACAGAAAACGCTTGTTGGCGAAAAAATAGTTTATGACAACATTCCCCTTAAAAGTCCTAAACGCCTGGAATAACGTGGCTACGAAAGCATTGACCTTGCACTTATCAAATCGGTAAACCAACTGGCAGTCTACAAGATCAAAGGCATCCTCCCCGCAAACATCACCGACAGCCGACTTTAAAATAAACCCTATCATGAAATTCTTCATCGACACAGCAAACCTTTCCCAGATCCGGGAGGCGCGGGATCTTGGGATACTGGATCTCTAATACCCAAAATCAACTTCATTACAGGCAAACGATTATGCCTGTATTGACTGATTTTAGTAAAGAGGGTTTTGGGAGGTTTAATTAATATTAAAATTATATATGCGGATCTTACATTTCTCGGATTTTCATCTTAAAGCTCCGGACAAGATTGAATTGTCGCGGAGGAACTTTTGTAAATTTCTTGAAAGCGTGAAAGTCGTTCACAAAGAGACCCCTATTGATCTTATCATCTTTTCTGGGGATATGGTTCATAAGGGTGGTGAAGGCTATTCGTCCCTATCTGAAGCTTTTGAAATATTCAAAAAAGAAGTAATTGAAAGGCTACTATCTGAACTCAGTTTGCCTCGATCAAGATTCGCTTTTGTCTCAGGGAATCATGATATTGATAAAAAGAGTGTATCTAAGGATGAGAATATGGTTTTAGCCAAGAAACTCGAATCCGATGAAGAACTTTCCGATTTTATGGATGATCAATATCTAAACTGCACAATAAAAAGGACTGCAGAATTTAAGAAATTCCAGCAGGAGTTCTATGCCGGATGTCCAGAGTACCATCATCATCCATTTGAATCCACATTAACACTTGAATTCGATAATCAGCTTGTAGGTATTACTTGCCTGGATACATCGTGGCGCTGTTATTCTGATTATGACTATGGATATATCTTAATGGGAAGAAAGCAACTCATATACGCCGAAGACACCATAAAAGATAGTGATTTAAAAATAGCTATTGCACATCATGACTATTCTTGGATGGCACAATTTGAACAAGCAGCGATTGGTAAATTATTGTCTGGGGATTATAAAATTTACTTCTGTGGTCATAATCATGGATATAATGGAATAATTCGTGAGTACGAGGATAAAAGTCAGGTTGCTTTTATTACATCACCAGGCCTTCTCTACGATAATGCCAATAATCCTGAGCCTCAATATAGGAATGGGTTCATGATTCTTGATTATGATTTTACAGCTCAATCATTGGATGTATATCGTTATAGTCAAGGAATAGATGATAAGTTCCACAAAGACATGTCTTATAACAATAACACGGGTGTTTGGCATAAAGACATGTTCCCATATCACAGCATAATTCCGATAAAGAACTTCCTTAATGAGTATAAAAATGAGGTCCGATCTGGTTGGATAAGAGCTGAAGTGCTAGATGATCTTTTAGCAAAAATAAAGGATTCAAAAACAACCGCTCTTCAAATAATTGCTCTATCTGGTCTTGGGAAGACTCGCTTGGTTTATGAGGCTTTCAATGAGGAGATTCCAAGAGAAGACGTGTACTATTGCGAGTATGTCGCAGCTATTCTTCCGGAAATATTTGAATTCATAAGGAATAATCAAGGGAAGAGTGGTATCCTAATTATTGATAACTGCCTTTACGAGGATTTAGCGAGTATAATCTCCAAACGAGATAGGTTTAATAGCAATTTTAGAATCATAGGACTTACTAATTTATATTATAGCCAGAGACGTATTGACAACTGCGAACAATGCTGTATTGTTCCAGAACAGTTAAAACAAGCAGTAAGCAATTACATTGATTCTCAAATCCCTAAAAAAAACAACCTGTCAGAGATACGGGAAATTAAAAAAATGTCGGAATGTTTTCCGGCAATGGCTATTAGATTGGTAGAAGCTTTTCTTGAAAGTGGGAAATATGATATGCATAGCCTTGATGCGTTATTGCCAAAAATCTTGAAATTGGATAGCGATACGTCAGAAGATGAGATTAGAGCTTTGTGCTCATTGTCATTGTTCCAACCAGTACCTGTTGGCATTAAAGAAGCATTCGACTTTATTATTAACAATGATTGTATCACGTCTCTTCCTCTCTATTCAAAAATAAATAAGCGAAAGTTATTCTATAGGGTAATAAGTAAATTCGACAAAAGTATCATTGAGAATACTGGAGCATGGCTTAATATCAGACCATTCCCATTGGCCGTGATGCTGCTTACCAAATGGTTCGCAGAGATGGACTCAGATACTATCATAGAACTTGTTGAAGAAATTGAAAAGTTTAAGGAGAATAGCAACGCTACATATAACACTCTGAAGGATGGTATATGTGAGCGAATCAAATACATGCAGGAGAGTCCTCAGGCCAAGGACTTGTTTTATCAATTGACTAAAGGCCCTTTTCGTTCTGAGAAAGTTGTTTGTTCTGACATGGGCTCACGACTCTTTCTCGCAATGTCCTCAGTGAACCCTGTCGCAGTTTCCTCTTGCTTATTCAGCTTGTTCCATGATAAGGACACGGAGTGGCTGAGAAATAATGTTTCTTATGACGCGAGACGTAATCTTATATGGGCATTGGAAAAACTTTGCTTTGATACAGACAGTTATAAAGATTCGGTTAGGGTTATGGCTATGCTTGCATTGGCAGAGAACGAAAATTTTGCGAATAACGCAACGAGTCAGTTAAAACAATTATTTCATATAATGTTGCCAGGAACTCAAGCTACTTTGGAAAAACGTTTTGACACAATTAAATATTTCAAGAGTTTAGGTGGCAAATATAATGCGCTCACAATCGATATAATTAATTCGGCTTTTCAAAGTGGCGATTTTGTTCGAGATGGGGGTGCAGAGATGTTTGGTACTGAAAAAAAAGTGGATTATTACCCGACACAAGGCGAAGTTTTTAAATATTGGGAAGGTTGTAGAGATCTTCTTTTAGAATGGATAAAAGAGGACTTGTCGATAGTCAGCTTAGTTGCAACTATAGTTGAGAATCATTGTATTCGTTGGTGTCGTGACGGATTCATTGACAGTATGTTAACTCTTGTTAATCAATTAGCGGATAAAAAAGAAAATAATTGGCCAGAGTTGTACGAGAAACTTGTTCGCAATATGGAATACTTCCGCAAGAAGATGAGCCAACGGGCTATTTCTCTGATAGACAATTTGATTTCTCAGCTAAAGCCACAAGATTTTGTTTCACAGGTGCTCATGTTCAGGTATGAAGGGGATATTGACTACCGAAAACATCATGACGAAGTCAAAAAATGTCTTGAGGCAAAATTTCAGCCAATAGTCAACGAATTTTTCGATTCGGGATTGTATGGCAATTATTCTATTATTCACGATCTATGTGTGAGTCCTGACTTCGTTGAGAATTATTTTTGTGTGGCAGTGACCAAAAGAGCCTCAGATGAACAGTCGGTCGAACTGCTTAGAACAATCATTGATGTAATTAATAAGGAAGAAGGCTCAAACCTTAAGTATTTCTTTTTTGGAATTTGTAATGCCCTCAGAAATAGTAAGTTCTTCTTCGACTTCACAAGAGAAATATTGGTGACTGGACATCAGGATTTATATGTCCATATTCTTGCATACTGTGAAGATGATAAGTTAACATCGTTTACACGGTTACAGAAAGATTTTGTCGCTGAGATTCTAGAACCAGACTATATTTGTAGCTATCTCCGAAATATAGGTTGTTGCAATAATGAAATGATGAAACAGATCATAGAGGCAGTCCGGGAGGTATTTCCTGACCGCTCTCGAGAATTATTGGATTTTGTTCGTCGTTTCAATTACCTTCCAGATGTCAGGAAAGATACAGAATTATTTCCACTGTATAAGAAGATAATATTGGATTATCCGATTGTCACTGAATATAGAAATGACAATTATGAATACTCTCGTTTCACGGTGGGCTTGTTAAAGAATGATAATGACACGGAGTTTGCAAAAAAGTTAAGTGATAAGCTCATTGAAGCCATGAATCAGGACTACCTTTATAACAATTTTGAAGGGTTGTGGAGTGTTCTGTTGGAGAAATATTTTTTAGTGGTCTGGGAGGATTTTTCGAAGGCTTTGGTTTCTAAGGATTACATAAGATTCCGCTATCAGGTACGGCATGAAATTGGCTCTGGGTTTGGCTTTGGGTCAGGTCCTATATTTAGTATGGGTGATGAGGTGATCAAGAAGTTCTGTTTTAACTATCCAATTGAGGCACCTTCGCTTGTTGCAAATCTTTGTCCAGTATTCGCTTTTGAGAAATTGGGAGATGGAAGTATAAGAACTGAAAGATTCAGTGATATTGCTTTGTGGCTTTTTGATGAGTTTGGAGATAAGGAGGAAGTTCTGGACGCATTCCATGCAAATTTATGTACGCTCTCTTGGACTGGGTCAATAATTCCTTATCACGAGAGAAATATCGCTTGTTTCAAATTGCTGCTTAATCATAAGAGGGTTCAAGTTCGTGAATGGGCTGAAAAGAGCATTAAGTACGAAGAAGAAAGATTGCAACATGAGATAGACCGTGAGGACTATATTAGGATGCATTATAATTAATGTCCCTGCCAAACCATATAAATATATCTATACCAACAAAATAAATCACAATGACCCTTTGATTTTATTCAGAAAATCCATATCTGAATTAATGCTGAGATACTTTTACATGAAGCGTAAATAGGTCCAATTTTCCGAAGGCATCTATTAGCAAGACATTAATTTAGTGAGGCTCTTTTCCCAAACGCGGCCTGGTGCGCTTAAAATAAATTAATTTATTTTCTAATGTGCAGTTAATAAGGTATTTATATTTTTTAAAGAAAAATGTTGCGCACCAAAAGCGTTCTGGAGATAGCTTAAATGATGATCGCGCTGTATGGGTACCGGCTGTAGCGCTTTAAAGGATACCGGGCCACGATTTTGGTAGATAATATGGGTGTGTTCTCAATTAATCAGAGTGATACATCAAGCAGACGCTGCTAATAAGGGTTGTTGCCACCTAAATGGAAAAACTTACCCACCATGTGCACTTTAACCCTGTTTTTGCACCTAGTGGGGCTCAAAACCTGCCCACCAGGCGCACTTTACCCCCGATTTCGAACCTGGTGGTTTCTGTTGACTCGGCAACAATTTTGTAAAGTGCTTTGAATGAGGCATATGACAAAATCCTCATTCTTTGATAATCACCACCAGGTGCACTTTACCCCTGTTTTTGCACCTAGTGGGGCATAAAACCTGCCCACCAGGCGCACTTTTCCCCTGTTTTTGCACTTGGTGGGGCTCAAAACCTCCAGATCATAATACAGGTTTAAGACAGCCTGCACATTGATAAGGGGAAGCTCGTTTTTAGAATCAATGGTGCAGCTGCCAAAAATCAGCTGCCGCAGATAGCTGCCGCATACTACAGGCCTGGGAAGAAGCTTGCCGCTAAAGCAATTCACGCAGCAAACCAATGGCGTAGAGCGGGATGTTCATCAAGGCTTCATCGACCCTGTAGTCCGACAGGGATGTCCGGACCAATACACTTGGATGGTATTTGTCACAGAAGCTGCGCAGGGATTTGGCTTTCAGGTTTTCTGAGGCTTTCACCTCGACTGGGATCACGTTTTGGGAGAGCTGCAGTAAGAAATCGATTTCTGCTATACCTGTCTGGGGGGTCCAATAATAAATTGCTGCATTGTCAATTGTCTTAATTTGCTGGAGCACATATTGTTCTGTTAATGCACCTTTGTACTGCCCGAATAGTGCGTGGCCGTCGATCAATGTCTTGGCGTCCAATCCCGACATGGTCCCCAGTAAACCGACATCGACAACAAACAACTTGAAGGCACTGATGTCTTCGAATCCTCCAAGGGGTATCGTTGCATTCGAGACGCGGTTTACTTTGTAGAGTAAGCCGGCATCTTGAAGCCATTCAATGGCCAGTTCAAACTCTTTGGCTCGCCCTCCTCGCTTTACAGCCCCGTAAATGAATTTGCGATTTTCTTTGGCCAATTGTGATGGAATGGCATTCCAGACCATTTTAAGCCGAGGTACCAGGTCTAACGGCGGGTGTTTGGAAAAATCGTTGTCGAACGATTCGAGTATGGTATGTTGTATTGTACGTACCTCTTGGTAATCATTGTACCGAATGTAGGCGTCAACCACCTCGGGCATGCCGCCGACGTAATAATATTGTTTGAGTAAATCGATGTATTGCCCTTTGAATGTGTTTATCAGCTTCCAATCCTGGCTTTGAAGTGTCTCCAGCAAGGCCCTTTTGCCCATTGCCAACATGAATTCTTGATACGAAAGGGGGTGCAGGTGCAGGAAATCGACCTTGCCTACCGGAAAGGACTCGTTTGTATGTATGGATAATCCGAGCAGAGAACCGGCGGCCATGACATGATACTGTGGAGCATCTTCGTAAAAGTATTTGAGGGCCAGCAATCCGCGTTTTACGGATTGTATTTCATCAAAAATGATCAACGTCTTGCCTTCCCTGGGGATGATGCCGGTGGCCAGTTGAACGAAACGCAAGATACGGTGGATGTCAAAGTCGGTTTCAAACAAATCGGCCAGTTGAGTGACTTTCTCAAAATTGATATAGGCCACCGATTCGTATTCATTGCTCCCAAATGCTTTCATGAGCCACGTTTTGCCAACTTGTCGTGCCCCTTTGATTAGAAGTGGTTTTCGATGGGGATTGTTCTTCCATTTCAACAGGTTTTGGTAGGCTGTTCTTTCCATGTTTATATGTTTATTATGTTGCCGTTCGCATATTTATGGCACAAATATATGTAATTATTTACAAAAATACAAACGAATAATCAGGTTCCCTATCTGCTCAATTTTTGCGCACTATATAGGCAAGGGGCCATATTCGGCATCCCTTTAGCTGTGAGTTTAGCTTATGTCAAAAAAATATCTATATTTGGAAAATATATAGCATATGTCAAAAATGAAAGCACAAACAGAAATCATTATTCGACAAAAATACTTAGATAAGATATTGCCGTTTTTAGGTAAACAGTTGATAAAGGTGTTGACAGGCCAGCGACGTACC
>Ga0334890_1001893_pt1 | contig 25842 bp, 18 predicted proteins | sample GraSluR1_MG_3_FD_207220 | JGI IMG/M metagenome (GOLD analysis project Ga0334890, IMG submission 207220) | Sludge microbial communities from methane-producing bioreactor in Wageningen University, Netherlands - Granular Sludge_31_08-R1 | ecosystem: Engineered > Bioreactor > Anaerobic >... | reverse complement strand
CCCTGGCGCTGGCAACGTGCGAACGATCGGTGGCCGACGTCGGACTCCGACGCTTCGAGACCCCGGAGACCCAGGCCGGAATCCGAGCCATCCGAGACCTGGCGGCCCAGATCGCCCCCGGGGTGCTCGCTGAAGCGAATCGGGAGCAGGAGGTGGCCGAGTCGCGACGCTTCCGCGAGGGCTTCCTGCTGCCCACGGACAATCCACCGGACCTGGCGGCCAAAGGTCAGGCGCTGATGGACCGGTTGGAGGGCTCCAGCCCCTCTGCGCTCCAGACGAAGGTGGTGGTGCTGGACGGCCCGACCCTGATGGCGTTCGTGCGCGGGGGCGAGAACCTGTACGTCGGTCAGGACGTCCTGGACCTGCCTGAAGAGGAGGCCGCGGCGATCCTCGCCCACGAGCGGGCCCACCTCTTGGAGCGACATCCCACGCTGGCCTCGATCTGCACGGAGGTCGGCCTGGTCCTGGCAGCCCATGCGGCCGGAAGCCCTCCCGTCGCGGCCGCCATCAAGCAACTTGGAACGCTGGCCACGGCCGGCCTGCAGCGAGAGCAGGAGTTCCGGGCCGACGCGTTGGGCTCGGACATGCTGGAACGCGCCGGATACCCGCGCTCGGCGATGACGCGGGTCCTGACCCGGCTCCAGGGCGACCGACCCGAGACCTCCCGACCGACCGACGATCACCCGCTTCTCTCCGCGCGTCTGCAAGCCTTGTCGGCATCGGCTCCCGCCGCCCAGGGCTGAACCCGGAGCCTCAGGACCCGCCCGAGCGCCCCGGGGTCGGAGAGGTTCCCGGCCACGCGGTCGGCTTTTAGCTTCCTTTCAGGGATTCGAGGCAGACTCCGAACATGACGATCTCCTCGATCTCGAGCGCCTCCTTCGCCCACCAGGCTCCTCACTTCGCCCGGGTCAGTCGGACCCACGCCGAGCCCCGGGTCTCCGAGGAGGACCGCCAACGCTGGCAGGCCGTCCCCTGGAACCCCGAGCAACGCCATCCGGTCCTGCTGGAGGCCTGCCCGGACGGGACCATGCGACTGGGGGACGTCCGCTGGGGGTTCCAGGAATCCCCCGACCCCTCGGCCTGGAAGCCGGTCTATACCGAGGCCGTGGTGGATCCCAGGAAGGTGAAGGACGTCTGGCTGGCGGTCGAGCCCTTCGCCCCCAAAATCGTCGCCGGCCACAGCCTGGTGCTCTTCGAGTTCGAGCAGGACTCTCCGGTGCGCAACAGCCAGGGGGGAACCGACCCGGCCCTGGTCGTCTCGGCCGAGGCCCTGCGGCCTCCGGGCACGTCCTATGACCTGCTGAAGGGGATGGGCAAGAACTTCGGAGTGGTCTACCAGGTGGGGACCCTGGCTGACCAGTTGCAGAAGGTCTCCCGCCAACAGGGCCACGATCTGCTCCTGCACCGATTGGCCCTCTCACCCGAGCAGAAGGAGTCGCTGCTCCGCAACGCCCTGGACCAGTCCACCCGGGACCGGACCGGTGAGTGGTACCACACGTTGTTGAACTCGTGCTTCACCGCCCAGGTGGAGCTGCTCAACTCGGTGGTCCCCGAAGAGCAGAAGATCCGGCGTTTCACGACCCTGGGGAGGTTCTTGAGGCCGGAGGCCTGCCTGCCCAACTCGACGGGAGCGCTTCTGGCCCGCAAGGACCTCCTGGACGGGAGGGTCGTGGTGGTCCGGCCCGACCAGAAGCTGCACCCCACCGCGGCCCGGGGCCAGTCGGACCTGCAGAAGGCGGTGGCCCGAGCGACCCGATCCCCGCTGTGGGATCCGGGAATGCGGGTGGGAGGACTCCTGGCCGGAGCCTGGGCGGGTTCCGCCGTGGCGGGCCTGCCTGGCCTGGTGGCGGGCGCTTTGACCGGGCAGTTCCTGGGCGGCCTGGCCGGCGACGTGGTCCGGCTGCAGACTGACGTGGTCGAGATTCCCGTCGAGACGCTCTACCAGTTCACCCCCTCCCTCGGCACGGCATCCGCTCCACGCGAGGCCGAGCCAGCCTTCAGCCCGTCTCTCGAACCCGGTTTCGCGGCCGCCCGCCCCTGATCCGGGTTCAGGGCAGACGGGCCGGCCCCGGGAACGCACGTCGTCCGGTTTCCTGAAGGAGCCTCTCTTCGGGACCCAGAACCTTTCTGGGCTTGGCCTTCCGGCGGTGGGGAGGACTCCAGCAATCCGGTGCGCAACGGCGGAAAGGATGCAGGAGGATGGCGGAGGACGCGCAGTTTCGCCTCCCGAAGGTCGTCGAGCCCGGGTGGACGGAGGAACAGGCCGCTGCAGGCCATGCAGGGCTGCTGGCCATCTTCGAGGGCATCGACGAACCCGTCTACGTGGCCGACCCGTCCACCTACGAGGTCCTCTTCGTCAACCGGGCCACCATCCGGTCCTTCGGCCCTCCCGACCAGCGCCGCTGCTACGAGTATCTTCAGCAGCGCTCGGATCCATGTCCTTTCTGCACCAACGACAAGATCCTGGGCGAGTACCTGGGGCGTTCCTACGTCTGGGAATTCCGCAACGAAGCCGTCCAGCGCTGGTACAAGTGCATCGACAAGGCGATCCCCTGGCCGGACGGCCGCCTGGTGCGCTACGAGATGGCCATCGACATCCACGAACGCAAGCTGGCCGAAGATGCCGTGCGCGAAAGCGAGCGCCGGCTCCGGGCCCTGGGCGACAACCTGCCTGGGGGCATGTTCTACCAGATCGAGATCCACCGGGACGGAACCCGACGCCGCTTCAGCCACCTCAGCGCCGGCGTGGAGGTCCTCCATGGCCTGACCGTGGAGGAGGCCCTGGCCGACTGCTCCCGCATCTACAACCAGATCCACGAAGAGGACCGGGCCAGGCTCGAGCACCTCGAGCAGGCCGCGCTTGAAACCCTCACCCCGTTCCGGGCCGAGGTCCGGAACGTCCACCCCTCTGGAGAAGTCCACTGGCGCCTCTTCCAATCCGCTCCCCGAATCCTCTCGGATGGCCGGGTGGCCTGGGACGGGGTCGAACTGGACATCACCGAACTGAAGCGCGGGGAACAGGAACGCGACGGGTTGCGCGAGCAACTGGCGCTGGCCCAGAGGATGGAGTCCGTGGGCCGGCTGGCTGGAGGGGTGGCCCACGACTTCAACAACATGCTGGCGGTCATCGCGGGGCATGCCGAGATGGCCCTGGAGCGGGCTGGCCCCGACGACCCCCTTCGCGCAGACCTGCAGAGGATCCACGAGGCCGCCGAGCGCTCGTCGCGCCTCACCCGGCAACTGCTGGCCTTTGCCCGCCGCCAGACGGCCGCCCCCCGGGTCCTGGACCTCAACCGGACCGTGGAGGCGATGATGCCCATGCTGCGCCAGATCCTGGGTGAGGGCATCGAGCTGTCCTGGCGGCCCGACCCCGAAGCGGGATTCGTCCGGATCGATCCCTCCCAGGTGGATCAGATCCTGGCCAACCTGCTGCTGAACGCCCGCGATGCCACCGGAGGCACCGGACGGGTCACCCTGGAGACGGCCGGTGTCCGCTTCGAGGAGGAGGACTGCACCGTCCGCGCAGGGTTCACCGCGGGCGACTACGTCCTGCTGAGCGTCAGCGACGACGGCATCGGGATGGATGCCCAGACCCTCTCGCAGATTTTCGAGCCGTTCTTCACCACCAAGGATCCCGGGCAAGGAACCGGCCTGGGGCTGCCGACGGTCTACGGAATCCTCCGGCAGAACAGCGGATTCGTCAGCGTCTACAGCGAGCCGGGCCAGGGGACGACGTTCAAGCTGTACCTCCCCCGTTGCGCGGAGCTCCCGACCCCGGCGCCCTGCGACCCCGAGCCGCCGGGCCCGCTTCCGCCAACCCGAGGTCCCCGGACCATCCTTCTGGTGGAGGACGAGCCGATGATCCGCGACATCACCCGCCAGATGCTGGAGCAGAAAGGTTTCTGCGTCCTGAGCGCCGACAATCCGACCGAGGCCCTCCACCTGGCCCGGCACCACCACGACCCGATCCACCTGCTGCTGACGGACGTGGTCATGCCCCGGATGAGCGGCCGCGAGCTGGCCAGGAGAATCGCCGAGATCCACCCGGAGGCCCGGCAGCTCTACATGTCCGGCTACACGGCCAACGTCATCGCCCACCACGGTGTGCTGGAGACCGGTGTGCACTTCTTGCAGAAGCCCTTCTCGCTGAAGGTCCTCCTGGCCAAGGTGCACGAAGCCATGGCCTGACCGGCTCGCCCCCGCACCAGGTGCGTTCGGAGGTTCAGGCTCAGGCCCGAACCCTGCGGGGGGCCTGCGGGGTGCGCGTTCGGGGGCGCGTGACTCGCGGGGCAGGCGCATGAGCCCGGGCCGGACCGGACGGAAGACAACGAGCCTTGAGCACGCCCGAACCGAAGGGATGCCCCTCCAGGAGGTGCGCCACCCGCTCGGCCTCCTCGGCGCGAACCTCGACGACCGAGGAGTGGGGCAAGAGGGTGATCACCCCGAAGGCCCGTGCCGGCATGCCCGTGGCGCTGCGCAGCAGCCGGACCATGGTGGCCAGGATCAGGCCGTCGCGCCGGCCCACGTTGACCTGAACCTGGCGCGTACCGGGATGGGCCGGCGAGGCGGCAGCCGCGCGCGCTGCAGACGAACGCACGACCGGGGCAGCAGGACGAGGCGCCCTGGGAACCGGCACCTCCAGGCCCGCCCCCAGGACGGCCTGGGCAGCCGGGTCTCCGCCCATAAGGGCGCAGAGCGCGTCCGCCGGCTCCATGTAGGCCAGCAGTTCCTCCGCCAGGACCCGCAGTCCCGGATCGACTCCTTCGGCCAGGCGACGGCATACCGTCCCGTGGTAGGACTCGCGCAGACGCCGGCGGACATCCTCGGCCTGAGGCACCGGGCGCACCTGCAGCTCGACCTTGGCGGAAGCCAGGAGGCGGCGGAAGCGCATCGCGTCCCGGGGGGCGACGAAGGTGACCGCCATCCCGGAGTCTCCGGCGCGGCCGGTGCGGCCCACCCGGTGGATGTAGGTCTCGGCGCTCTGCGGGACCGCCAGGTTGAAGACGTGGGTCACCCCGCGGACGTCGATCCCCCGCGCCGCCACGTCGGTGGCCACCAGCAGCCGGAGCTGCCGGCGTCGGAAGGCGTTCAGGGTCCGGGTCCGCTCGGCCTGGGCCATGTCCCCGTGCAGGGCGGCCGACTGGAAGCCATCGCCCCGCAGCCGCTCCGCCAGCTCCTCGGTCTCGGCCCGGGTATGGCAGAAGATGATGGCCAGCTCGGGATTCTCGACGTGCAGCACGTTGCTCAGGGCGTCCGAGCGGAACTCGCGGTGGACCTCGTAGGCCACATGCCGGATCTCGACGGCGACGGAGAGGCCGGTGCTGACCGCCACCGTCTCGGGGTTGCGCAGGGTCTTGGCGGCCAGGGCCTGCATGTCGGGGGCCAGGGTGGCCGAGAAGAGCAGCGACTGACGCTGGGCGGGAAGGGCCTCCAGCAGGCGATCCAGCTCGTCGGCGAAGCCCAGGTCGAGGATCTCGTCCGCCTCGTCCAGGACCAGCGTCCGGCAAGTGCTCAGGTCCAAGGTGCCGCGGGTGAGATGGTCGCAGAGCCTGCCCGGGGTGCCCACCACGATCCGGGCCCCGGCGCGCAAGGCCCGAAGCTGGTCGGAGTAGGCTCCGCCCCCGTACAGCAGGGCCGGCCTGGCACCGACCCGACCCAGGGCGTTGGCCACCTGCATGGCCAGCTCCCGGGTGGGCAGGACCACCAGGGCATCCACCGGCCCGGGTCCATCGGGCAGCCCCTGCAGGATGGGGAGGCCAAAGGCCAGGGTCTTGCCGGTGCCGGTGCGGGACTGGACCAGCAGGTCGCGGCCCGCCTGGACCAGGGGCCAGCAGCGCTGCTGGACTTCGGTGGGGACAGTGATGCCCTGTTCAGCCAGCGCGGCCACCAGATCGGCGCGCAGCTCCCATTGAGCGAAGGGGACGGGTTGCATGGGGTTTTCTCCATTCGGTTTGCATGCCGCCGCGACCTTGAAGGTCGAGGAGGGCGAACACCAGGAGAGGGCTCCCCCAAGGCGGGGACCGTGGACTGCTCCCATCGTTCGGGCACGCAATGCTACCATGACCGGCCCGGACTGTCCAGGGTCTCTTCAGGCGGCTCAGGCGGCCAGGCGGCCATCAGGCGCTCGGCCTGCGTCGACCGGGCTGACCGTCCGGCGGGGGCGGGCGGCCCGGGACGGCCTGGCTGACCGGACAGGAGGCGGACGGCGGGGGCGGACCCGGCGGCACACTCAAGCGGGAGAGGTGCGCGGGGCGACGCGCGAGGCGCGCGCCAGGGGTGTGCGGGGCGCACCCGCGAGGCGCGCGAGCTGGACGCGCCCCTTCAAGCTTCAGCCCTGCCGGCGGGCGGCCTCGGTGTAGTGCCGGTATCCCGCCATGGTGCCCAGATCGACCGGGGTTCCCTCCAGGAGCAGGGCACGATGCCTCCCTTGTGCCAGGTAGGCTTCCATGGCCCGTCCGAAGGAGGCGTCCGCCGGGTCATCCCCCAGCAGGTCCAGCATTCTCGATTCCAGGACCGTGCGGCCGAAGGCCCGAACCTGGCCGGAACCGCCGGGCAGGCTCTCCTCCTCGCCCAGGACGCCCCGAACCTCGAAGACGGGTCCCTGCCCCTGGACGAGCATCCCACGGGCCCCCTGGAAGAACTCCAGCTCGTCGGAGGGAATCCGCACCAGGGCCGAGAGGCTGCCCCGACCGTCCTCCACCGCCATCATCTGTTCAACCGCACCCCGAGGCCCGAAGAACAACTGGTCGGGGAAGGCCAGCAGGAAGCGCTCCGAAAGCACGGGACGCGCCGCCAGCAGGGCGCCCGCCAGACCGTCGGCCCGAGGTTGCCGGACGAAGACCAGCTCCATCCCCTCCGGAACCGGCTCGGGGCACTGTGCCCGATCCGCGTGGGCATAGGGCTCGGCCAGGTGCCGCTGCAAGAGTTCCTTGTCGGGGCGAATCACCAGGACCACCCGCTGGATCCCGGCCTGGGAGAGCTCCTGAAGGGCGTGCTGGATCATGGGCAGGCCTCGATAGGGCAGGAGTTCCTTGGGCAACACGCGGGTCAGGGGCAGCAACCGGGTTCCCAGTCCAGCACAGGGGATCAGGGCGGTGCAAAGACCAGGGCGAGAAGGCACGTCGGTCACCTCGTGTCGAAGTCCCGGGGGCTTTCGACTCGACCAGGCCCGACCCATCCTCCGGGGATGCGAAACCCTTCAACCCCGGGAGGATTCCATCGCCAGGAGGATCTCAACAATGCATCGACTCCGAGCATGGATGACCCTGACCCTGAGCGCCCTGCTGACGGCCGGAGCCCTGGCCGCTTCCGACATCTCCGTCACCGTGGACGGGCGCGCGCTGAGCTTCGACCAGCCCCCGCTGATGCAGGACGGCCGCGTGCTGGTCCCCCTGCGGGGCATCTTCGAGGCGCTGGGCGCCGAGGTCCAGTGGGACGCCGCCAGCCGCACCGTGCGAGCCCGCACGCAGACCTCCCAGATGACCCTCCCGCTGGGCTCCCGGTCGGCCACGGTCGACGGGCGCACGGTCAGCCTGGATGTGCCCGCCGCGGTGGTGGGCGGCCGGACCGTGGTGCCGCTGCGCTTCGTGGCCGAAGCCCTGGGTGCCCAGGTCCTCTGGGAAGGAGCCGCGCGAAAGGTCACCATCGCCTCGACCGGCACCTCCCCCGCTCCAGCCCCATCCCCTGCCCCAGGAAGCGAGGTTCCCCTGGCCGGAGCCTTTGACCCCTCCCGGGATCTTCCGCGGATCCAGGTCGGCAACCAGGCCGGGTTCCTCAAGCTCCTGGATCGCGAACGTCAGAAGGTGGACTACTTCCGCACCCTGGATGACCGCACCAGCGCCCCGGTGACCGCAGAGCAGCGAGCGGCCATCTGGGGTGCCCTGGGCGTGCCAACCGAGGCGGTTCCCCAACTGGGCCGGAAGCTCATGTCCGAGTATTCCCGCCTTCCCAAACTCCCCACCCTGGCCCTGCTGGGAGTGGTCGGCTCGGAGAGCCCTGAGAGGCTGGGAGCTGAACTCAGCCAGGCTTTGCAGGACTTCGCGGTGGCCCGCTTCCAGTCCGAGAAGGACAACGTCCTGCGCCGTCAGGCCCTCCTGGCCACTGCCCTGATGTCGGGGGGGTCGTCGCAGACCACCGAGGCCGTCCTGAGGCTCTTTGAGACCGAGCAGAACCTGTGGGTGACCTTTCCCGTCCAGATGTACTTCCAATACCACGCCCAGGCCATCCAGGCGCTCCCCGAGGCCCAGAGCATCCGCAACCGGGTCGCCGCCGTCCCCTCCCTGTACACCGAGCCCATCCTGGCCTATCTGGGGTCCGGCGAGGGATTGAGGGGGCGCCAGGCCCTGCTCCTCTCGCCCCTGGTCCGAAACCTCTCCGGATACGGCCTGACCGGGCTGCCTCCGGGGCTGGCCGAGAGGACCACGCTGCGCCAGCTCTCGCTGGCAGGCAACCAGATCTCCGAACTCACTGGAGCCGAGGCCCTGGCCGGCCTGCGGGCCCTGGACCTGAGCCAGAACCGGTTCCGCTCCTTTCCCGCCGCGGCCCTTCAGCTTCACGAACTGCGCGAACTCAACCTGGCGGGCAACCTCCTGGAAGGGCTTCCCGAAGACCTCAGCCCGCTGGGAGCCTTGAAGATCCTCGATCTGCGGGACAACCGGCTCACCCGGCTCTCCCCGGCCCTGGCCCGCCTGAAGGGCCTGGAAGTGCTGGATCTGACGGGCAACCCGCTGGACCCGGGTGAGGTCGAGGCCCTCCGCCAGGCGCTGCCCGCCACGCACGTGCTCTTCTGAGGTCGGTCCCGCGGCCCCCCACCAGCGCAGGATCGCCCGGATCGGCGTAGAAAACGGCCAGCGCACAAGTCTGGCCGTCCTCAGGCCCAGGCGCCCGGTTTCCGGGACTGCCTCTGGGGGCGTCAGGAGTTCCCAGAGGACTGCCAATGACCCCCCAAGACCCCACACCTCTCGCTTCCATTGTCCTGGCCGCAGGCAAGGGAACACGCATGAAGTCCGAGCGGGCCAAGGTCCTGCACCCGTTGCTGGGGCGCCCCATGCTCTTCTACGTCCTGGATGCCCTTCAGGAGGTGCAGGTGGAGCGGACCGTCCTGGTGATCGGACATGAGGCCGACCAGGTCCGCCAGGTCTGCGGGCCCGCCCACCGTTACGCGGAGCAGACCGTCCAGCGCGGGACAGGCCACGCGGTCTTGACCGCCCTGCCCGCCCTGGAGGACTTCGAGGGCCAGGTCCTGATCCTGTACGGGGACATGCCGTTGCTGACGGGCGCGGTCCTGCAAGAGCTGTACGCGGCGCACCTGGCATCGGGGGATGACCTGACCGTCTTGACCGCCGACGCCCCCGAGCTTCGCGATTTCGGCCGAATCGTCCGCCAACCCGACGGCCACGTCGAGAGGATCGTCGAGGCCCGGGACTGCGACCCCGCCGAGTACGCCCTCAAGGAGGTGAACCTCGGCGCCTACTGCGCCAAGGTCGGCCTGCTGCGCGAGTTCCTGCCCCGGATCGGCTCGCAGAATGCCCAGAACGAGATCTACCTCACCGACCTGGTGGCCCTGGCCAGCGCCGCCGGCCGGCCCGTGGGCGCAGTGCAGACGGCAGACCTGGAGAGCTCGCTGGGAGTCAACAGCCGGGCTGACCTGGCCCAGGCCGGGCTGGTCCTGAACCGCCGCATGCTCCACCGGATGATGCTGGACGGGGTCACCGTCCTGGATCCCGCCAGCACCTGGGTCGAACCCGGCGTGCGGGTCGGGCCGGACACCGAGATCCTGCCGGGGACCATGCTCAGCGGGCAGACGGTGATCGGGACCGGCTGCGTCCTGGGGCCTCATGCGCGAATCGTGGACAGCCGGGTCGGCGACCGGGTCCGCATCCAGCATTCGGTGCTTCTGCAGGCTGAAGTCGAAGACGAAGCCACGGTGGGCCCGTTCGCCTACCTGCGCCCCGACAGCCGGATCGGGCCGGGAGCCCGCGTGGGCGACTTCGTGGAGATCAAGAACTCGGTGATCGGCGCCGGCGCCAAGGTTCCGCACCTGTCGTACGTGGGCGACGCCGATGTGGGCAGCCGGGCCAACATCGGCTGCGGGACCATCACCTGCAACTACGACGGGACAGCCAAGCACCGAACGGTGATCGGCGAGGGTGCCTTCATCGGCTCCAACACCAGCCTGGTGGCCCCTGTCCGGATCGGAGCGGGTGCCGCCACGGGCGCCGGCTCGGTGGTTGTGCGCGACGTCCCTGCAGGGGCCCTGGTGGCCGGGGTCCCTGCCCGTCCCATGCGACGCCGCGACGACGAGTGCCAGTCCCCCGACGGCCAGACCCCCAACCGGGGAGAGGAGTCCTGATGAACGACCGCTCCAGCTCGAGCCTCAGCACCCCGGGGGCGCGCGCCTCGTCGCGGGGGAACTCGCCCACCACGGCCTCCAAGAGCGGACTTCCCGCCCTGCTGATGGAGGAAGCCGCCCGTCCATCCCTGATGGACGAGAACCTGGTCCTCTTCAAGGGCACGGCCAATCCTGGCCTGGCCGAGGCCGTGGCCCGCCACCTGGGACTTCCCCTGGGTCAGGCCATGGTCACCCGATTCTCCAACGGCGAGACCCGGGTCAAGATCGAGGAGAACGTCCGCGGTGCAGAGGTCTTCGTGATCCAACCCACCTGCGGCAACGTCAACGACTCGATCATGGAGCTGCTGATCATGGTGGACGCCCTGTCCCGGGCCTCGGCCCGCTCGATCTGCGCCGTGATCCCCTACTACGGGTATGCCAAACAGGAGAAGAAGACCTCGGGACGCGAGCCCATCTCGGCCAAGCTGGTGGCCAACCTGATCACCACCGCAGGCGCCGACCGGGTGATCACCATCGACCTGCACGCCGCCGCCATCCAGGGCTTCTTCGACATCCCCGTGGACAACCTGGTGGCCCTGCCCCTCCTGGCCAACTACTTCCAGGCCCGAGGGATCGTCAACTCCGACCTGGTCGTGGTCTCACCTGACGCCGGCGGGGTGGCCCGGGCCCGCGGACTGGCCGAACGCCTGGGGGCCCGACTGGCCATCATCTTCAAGCGCCGGCCGGAACCCGACCAGGCCGACGTCATCGAGGTCGTGGGCGAGATTGAGGGACGGACCGCCCTGGTGGTGGATGACATGATCTCCACCGGGGGCACCCTGGTCCGCGGCGTCGAGACCCTGATCGAGCGGGGGGTCAAGAAGGTCTACGCGGCGGCCACCCACGCCATCCTGGCTGGGAACGCCACCCGCATCATCGAGAACTCGCCCATCGAAGAGCTGGTCATCACCGACACCGTGCCTCTTCCCGAGGAGGCACGCAGGCTGAAGAAGCTGACCGTCCTCTCGGTAGCCCCGCTGCTGGGCGAGACCATCCGGCGCAACTACTTCAACCTCTCGGTCAGCAAGCTCTTCGACTGAGTCCCTCGCGCCCGATCCGGGCCACGCTGCCCCCGCACACAGAATCGAAGGCCCGGCTTCCAGCCGGGCCTTCGATTCACGAGTCCGCCGGGAACTCGAGTCGGCCATCCCGGCAGTCGGCTCGCCTATGGGATGTCCACCACCCGCAGGCCTTCGCTGTTGAAAAGACAGAACTTGTGCCCGTCCAAGGTCATCCGGAGAGCCCCGGCGCGGGCTCGCGGCAGCCCCGGCACGGGCTTGAGCTCCATTCCCGTCCCCGGGCTGGCGACAAAATACAGGACCCGGTCCCGAACCAGACGGGTCACCACCACCCGTGTTCCATCCCTGGACAACGTCAGATAAAGGAAGGGCTGCTCCGAGGTGGCCAGGACCTTCCGATTTCCCGTCGAGGCATCGACGAGAACCAGTTCATTGGTTCCCTCCGAGCGCCGCGCAGAGTAGGCCGCACACTCCCCTGCTGCATCATAGGCGGTGAAACGCTGAGCCTCGTCGATCTGGACCGGCTCATTCCCAGCCACCCAGCGGTAGAGGCGGAAGAGCTGCTCGCCCTCCTGATTGCAGAAGAAGCCCCGGTCTCCGGCCGTGTAGGAGTAGAAGGCCAGGTTCTTGAGCCTGCGCTGCACCGAACCGACCTCGGCCGTCTTCTTGAAGGCGGCGACTCCGGTCTGGGAGGGGTCCACCTCCGCCAGGACGTTGGGTCCTCCGAAGTCCTGCTCATCGTAGAAGTAACCCGTTGCCAGCAACCTGCCGCCCTCGTTGCGGATGATCGCGGGGTGGGAACGGAAGCCAGGCTGACCAGAAACGTGCTCGTGGAAGGTCCGGACCTGGCCGCTCTGCAGATCCAGCACCAGCCAGGTGGCTCCCGAACGGGTGACCATCACGACCTGCCGACCATCCGGCGTGAAGGACAACTGTTCGACCACCTCGGGAATCTCGTAGCGCCTGGCCTGGGTCACCCGACCGTCCGAGCGAACCGACAGCACAAAGATCTTGTGCGCGATCCCCTTGGCGACCTCCTCGGTCGTGCCGGGCTCCGACCCCAGGATGCTCCGGCCATCCGGCGAGAAGGAGGCCAGGAGGAAACGACCGGGGTCCACTCCCAGGGTCCGAAGGACCTGCGGAGTGGTGTGCGACACCTCGGCGAAGGCCGCCCGGCCTCCCATAACTCCCAGCAGGATGGTCAGGACCAGAAGTCCAGGCAGGAACTTTCGCATGGTGCCTCCTTGGAGCGGGCTTCAAATGGCCAGGAGAGCCCTCTTCCAGCCACCTTCTTTGGTCTGGGAGCTTGAGGTTCCTGTCCGGGGTGCGCCGGCGGCGCAAAGAAGCCCAAGAATTTAACATCCTGCGGCCAATTATTAACACACTCTCAGCCGCCAGGCGCTACCATGATGATAAAGCCGGCCAGTCCGTGCCGGAAACCATCTGAAGGAGAGGTGGCTGTTGTGAAATTCCTGAAGACAGCCGTCGCGGTAGCCCTGGTCGGATTCCTGGCTGCTCCCGCACTGGCTGGAGTGACCGGTGCAGAGGGCGGCACGAAGACCATCACCACCAAGACCCAGAAGAGCTACTCGGACAGCGTGGTCGACAAGCACGTGACGACACGCTCGTCGACCACGATCGACAATGGGCACAGGCTCCACATCAAGGAGTGGTTGGGCGGCCGAGCGGACGGGCAGGGACTGGCTTCCCTGTTGGACGAGCTGGCGGCCTGGCGTCGCGGCGGAGCCGACCCCGGTCCCGGCTGGGCCGACTACTATGAGACGGCACAGCAGAGCGGCGCCATCATTGACAGGGCCAGAGCCAACGACCGGGGAGTCGCCTGGGGCAGCGTCGTGGACAATTCCTGGTCCAGCAGCAGCTCCTCCTCCTCAGAGACTGGTCCCGTCTACGTCGGTGAGACCTACGTGAAGACCACGTCCACGCGGACGACCACCGAGTCTCCCAACCTGATCGTGGTCGGTGATGCGGATGCCCTGCAGAGCGCCTACGTGGCCCAGGGCAACGTCAAACAGCACACCGTCATCACGGACCACTACACCAATGACTACGTCAACACCATCACCACCAACATCCACACCACCAACTACTACGAGACCAACCAGCGGGTGAGCATCTCCCCCATCGTGTTGGACCTCGATGGGGACGGGAAGCTGCAGGCTTCCGCCGGGAAATGGCAGCCGCACGCGGACAGCTTTGACAAGACCCGGGTCGCCCTCTTCGACTTCAACGCCAATGGCTTCCCGGTGTTGACCGAGTGGGTCGGTCCCCAGGACGGCCTGCTGGTTCGCCCGCACGCGGACGGCAGCGTGGACGGTTCCTGCCTCTTCGGCACCTTCGGCGGCTTCGAGAACGGCTATGAGGCCCTCAAGGCCCTGGACGTGGACGGCAATGGCAGGTTGGAGGGCAGCGAACTGCAGGGCCTGAAGGTCTGGCAGGATGCCAACAGCAACGCGAACGTCGAGGCCGGTGAACTGCTGGGCCTGGACGAGTTGGGGATCACCTCCCTGAGCACGACCCACGAGAACTTCCGCGGCACCTTCGTCCGCGACGGCAAGACCGCTCAGTCCTTTGACTGGTGGCCTTCCGTGGTCGAGATGCGCAAGAAGGACATGGACCGGAACGCATAACGCTCCCCCTCTCGAGGGTCACCCCGAGACGAAGGGCCGGGCAGAAGTCCCGGCCCTTCGTCTGTGTCCCGCACCCCTCGGGCTTCCCGACCCGTTGCCAGCCCCCCTGAATCCGCCGGTTCTCACGCCAGGCGGCGGATTCAGGGCCCCCAGGGGTCTTGACAGGTCACCCATGCGCGACTTAGAATCGTCGGGCATTTGCCCCGCCGTGGCCCCGTCCGGACCGTCCGAGGCGGCGAGGCCGACTCCGGGTCGCGACTTTCCGGCCTTCCCTGGAACCGGGACGGCCTTTACAGGTTTCGAGGAGGATCACGATGTCCCAGGTGAAGCTGGAAGCCAATGTTCGCGAAAAGACGGGCACCGGTGTGGCCCGTAAACTGCGCCGCCAGGGCCGGGTCCCCGCCGTCCTCTACGGGCACCATCTCCAGACCCCGATGGTCCTGGATGTCGATGCCAAGGAGATGGAACGCGTCCTGCGCACCGCAGGTCGAACCTCGATCATCAACCTGAACGTGCCCGGCGGCCCCCAGACGGCGATGCTGGCCGACTACCAGCGCGATGTGTTCGGGACCCACCTTCTGAGCGTCGATTTCAAGCAGGTCCGGCTGGACGAGAAGGTCACCGCCTCGGTGCCCATCTCCCTGGTGGGTCAGTCCAAGGGCGTCAAGGCCGGCGGCGTGATCGAGCAGATGGTGCGCGAAATCCAGGTGGAAGCCCTGCCCCTGGACATCCCCGAGAGCCTGGATATCGACATCACCGAGCTGGACCTGGGCGAGCACCTGACGGTGGCCAACCTTCCGGTCTCCGACAAGATGACCTTCCTGGCCGACCCGGAAGAAACCCTGGCCGTGGTCCACACCCCGCGCTCGGTGACCCTGGCCGAGGAGCAGGCGGCGACGACCGAATCTGCCGAGTAGGTCCGGAATTGCGCGGCGAACACCGCGACCCGGAGGCAAGCGGCGGGGCACCCCAGGTGTCGACCGCCGCTTTGCCGTTCCTGGTCCTGGGACTGGGCAACCCCGGCCCGGAGTACGCCTGGACGCGGCACAACCTGGGTTTCATGGTGCTCGACGAGCTCTCTTCCCGACACAAGATCCCGGTCCAGGAACGGACGCGCCTGGCCCTGACGGGCACCGGCACCCTTCGGGGCCTCCCGGTCGTCCTGGCCAAACCTCGAACCTACATGAACCTCTCAGGACAGGCCGCCCAGTCCCTGGCAGCCCGCCTCCAGATCCCGCCGTCCAGGATCCTGGCCCTGGTGGACGACTTCACGATCCCTCTGGGCCGGGTGCGGGTGCGCCGCGAGGGGGGCACGGGGGGACACAACGGGCTGGCCAGCCTCATGGAGTGCCTGGGCACGCGATCCTTTCCCCGGATTCGTCTGGGAATCGGCCCTCTGGCCCCTGACCGGGACCCGGCCGACTTCGTCCTGGAGGAATTCCGGGCGGACGAAACCGAGGCCGTGCGGGACCTGGTTCTTCGCGGGGCCGACGCCGTCGAGTCCTGGATGGAAGAAGGGATCGAGGCGGCCATGAACCGATTCAACGGCTGCGATTAGGAGTCTGTGTGAGTATCCGGACCGAGCATCGCCGAGGGCCCTTGGACGCCCCGCGCGATGCGCGGGGCGAGTGTGCGTTTCCGCAAGGCGCAAAAAGTCGTGGTTTGCTGGAGGGCCGGAGACTTTTTGCAACACAGCGGGGGCCTCGCACCCGCGCCCCGCGCGGGTGCATCCCGTCGAGCGGCGAGGCGACCGACGCGGTATTCACACAGGCTCCTAAAGCCGGCTCTGAAGCCAGATCGCCCCCGCGACCAGAAGTGCGTGGACCAGGACCACCAGCACCCCTGCCCGTGTCCAGGCTCCCTGGACAGCCCGATACTGCTCGAGGTCCGCGAACGGGCGCTGACGCCAGGCCATCTGGCCACCAAAGCGACCCATCAGGATGTTGGGAAGCGGGAAGGTCCAGAAGAAGAGCAGCAACAGGAGCCCCAGCAAGAGCATCCGGTGAGACAGGGCCCAGAGCCCGCCGCCCAGGAAGGCTCCCCAGTTCCACCGGCAGACCGCCGGGTCGGTGAGCCCTGAGGGCGGATTGCCCGAGGGAAGGGGGGGACCTGCCGGCGCCGATCGGACCGACTCGGCCTTCAGGGCTTGAAGGGATTCCGCAATCCGGGCCGGCCCCCCCGCCAGCAGACGCTCCAGGGCGCGACCAGGAAGCCGTTCTGAAGGGGCAGGGTCTAGGGGCCCGGTCAGAAACCTCGACCGAGCATCGTCGAGGGATTTTTTGTCCCCGCCAGGAGCAAAAAGTTGCGGTTTGCTTGAGGCAAATGAGACATTTTGCGACACAGCGGGGGCGGAAAGAACCCGGCGAGGCGACCGAGGGGTTTCCGGCTGGGTTCCTAGCATCCCCGGGCCTTCGGTCTGCAAGCGTCCGGCCCCTCCAGGCTCAGGCCCCGGCTCCACTCCAGAAAGAGACGGTGTTGCCACCGGAGCTGCGGGCCTGCTGCAGCGCCGCGGTGGCCCGCATGGTCAACTGCTCTTCGTTGACGGCATCGTGCGGGATCCCGGCCACTCCGAAGGAAGCCGTGATCCGGACCTTGCGAGGCCCCTGACCGAAGGTGTACCCTTCGACCAGGCTCCGAACCCTCTCGGCCACGTTGAACGCGCTGTTGCGGTCGGAGTGCACCACCAGCAGGGCGAAGTCGTCGCCTTCAAGCCGAGCCAGGACATCCGACTCGCGGGTGCAGGAGCGGAGGATCTCGGCCACCCCGCGCAGCACGCTGTCGCCGGCCTCCTGACCGACCGTCTGGTTCACCTCTCCGAAACCGTCCAGATCCATCAAGACCAGCGAGACGGGATAGGTGTAGCGCCGGCCGCGCTTGACCTCCTCGCGCATCCGCTCTTCCAGGTAGAGGCTGTTGTACAGGTTGGTCAGCGGGTCATGGATTCCGTGGGTCACGGCGCGCTGGAACAGGATCGCATTCCCCAGGGCGACGCTGGCCAGCTCGCAGAAATCCGCAAGCATGTCCAGATCGTCTTCCGTAAAGGCGTTCTCCTTGGCGCGACCCAGGTACACGGTCCCCAACGTGTCGGCCTTGGTCGCCAGGGGGGCGATGAGGGCGCTCTTCTCTTCCGGCACCACCGTGGGCAGCTCGCGACCGTCGACCGTCACCGCGCCCCGATCGATCTTCAGAGGCTCCAGGCGGGAGGCCACGTGCCCGGGTGCCCCCTCCCCGATCTGCAGGCTGTAGTTCCGGAAGAGGTCCGTATAGGGGCTGGCCGCAACCTCTGCGAAGAGCTCGCGGTGGCCCTCCACGTCATCGACCATGAAGATCACGCAGCTCTGGCTGGGCAGGAGGGCCTGCAACTGCTCGGTGACCGCCAGCAGGGCATCGGAGAGGGCCAGGTTGGAGGAGACCTGCCGAAAGACCTCGACCAGACGATTCTGACGTTCGAACTTCTTCTGCAGACGAGCCAGTTGCCGCTGCATCTGCATCTTCTCACGGCGGGCCTGTTGAGAGACCTCACGCCCCTGGTCCTCAGCCAGCTTCTCGGCAGCCTGGGCCGCCAGGCGAGCCTCATGCAGACGTTTGAAGCTGCTCTCCAGTTCCTCTCTCGCCTCGCCCAGTTCGCGTTTCACGGTGATCAGGGCGTTCTCGCGGTCGGCCACCTCGCTGTAGATCTGGCCGACCTCGGATTTGGCCGCCTGAATCTCCTGGAAGAGCAGGTCCTTCTCCTGGCGGGAGCGCTCCTCGAGACGCACGCGGTCCTCGCCCTCCCCGATGCAGATCGAGTAGAGCCACAGCAACAGGAGCGTCACCGCGCCCTGCACGCCGGTCAGCTTGAAGAAATTGCCGACCTCGCCGGGCTCCAGCCGGGCCACCAGCGAGAAGAGCAGGATGACCCCGTAGAAGAGTCCACCGACCACGACGGCCATCAAGGCCCCCGTCGTGCCGTAATAGAAGGCGGTCGACAGGACCGGCAGCGTGAAGCCGAGGATCAGGTAGGGCGGCCCGAAGAAATAGGTCAGGCCCACGCCCATCAGCGTATCCAGGAACAGGACCAGCAGGGCCAGCAGGCCCCGCGAAGGGGCCCGAAAGCTGAGATAGCCGGCACAGAGGTGGTACAGCACCACGGCGCCGGTCAGGATGCCCGGCATCTGCTCGAGAATCGCCGGCAGGGGATTGCACGCGTCCCGATTCCCACCCGTCAGGGCCAGGGCCAGGATCACCCCGACGACCCGGACGCCCGCCACCAGGAACAGACGAAGCCGTGGAGATCCCCCGCTTGGACTACCAGACTGGGCTGCCATCGATCCCTTCCTCAGGAACCCCGAAGGGTGCAGTTTCTTCGACCAGAGCCTCTCCAGATCCAGCGGTGGACACGTTGGAGCCTCTTCACAAGAAGAGCACCATTCTTGAAGAAGAGCGCGACTCCTGGTCTGCCGAGATCGAGCACCAGTTCGCGCCGAGCGACCCTTGCCGAAAGCTCCCTCGCGGGATAGACTCCTCAAAGATCAGGGCTAGGACCGTCGGGCCCCCCCCTCCTCCGGAGCAGAGTCCATGAGCATCACCGTCGCCCCGGCCGCCCTTCTCGAGGCGGTCTTCACCCCCATTCAGGCCCTGCCGGCCTTCCAGGAGCTTCTTCGACGGCTCGAAGCCGGCCAGGAGTCGTGGTGCAGCGGCACCGTCCGCTCGTCGCGCCCGGTCCTTCTGGCCGCCTTGCGCCGCCGCGTCCGGGGGCCCCTCGTGTGGCTCACCCCCACCGCCGATGCCGCCGAGCGGCTGGTCCAGGACCTGCAGTCCTTCGTGCCCACCGGAGAGCGGGCGCACCTGTTTCCGGAACGGGAGGTGGCCCGGGAAGCCGGTCAGGGGGGACGGGCGGCAGACCCCGAGCGGATGTCGATCCTGCAGGCCCTGGACGCCGGCGACCCCCTGCTCGTGGTCGCTCCCGTTCGCGCCATGCTGCAGCCCACCGTCCGCGTCGAGCACCTTCAGCGAGGCAAGATCTCGCTGCGCCAGGGCGAGCTCATCGACCTGGAGCTGCTCCTGGAGCTGCTCCTGAACGAGGGGTACCACCGCGTCCCGATGGTGGAGCGGCGCGGAGAGGTGTCGGTGCGCGGCGGCATCGTGGACGTCTATCCGATCACCGGGGACCCGGTGCGCATGGAGCTCTTCGGCGACGAAGTCGAATCCATGCGGCGTTTCGACGTGGACACCCAGCGTTCCAGCACCCCCATGCAGGAGGTGCTGCTCCTGCCCGCCCGGGAGGACGTCGAAGGGGCCTGGCTGAGCGACTACCTGCCGGAGCGCTCCTGCATCTGCCTGGAAGAGCCCGCTCAACTGCGCCTGAACGCCATGGAATGGTACCAGGAGTGGGCCGAGCAAGGCGGTGAGGGGGCCTGGGAGCGGGTGGAGGAGATGCTGGCCCGCTTCCGGAGGATCCACTTCACCGCCTGGGAGGGATCCACGGCGGCCCCCCGCGAGCAGGACACCCTGGCCTTCTCGTTCGAGCTGGAGGCCGGCTTCGCCGACCGCGTCGAGGGGATGCTCCAGACGATTCCCCAATGGCAGGAGCAGGGCTGCCGGGTGGTGGTGCTCAGCCGGCAGTATCTGCGGCTGAAGGAGCTCTTCCGCCAGCGAGAGGTGGAGCAGGTCCTGACCGAACCCGTCGCGTCGCTGAGACCCGGCCAGGTCCTGCTGGCCCAGGGAGCCGCCTCGGAGGGGTTCCGGGTCCACCTGCCCGATGGCCCGCTGGTCTTCCTGACGGACCGCGAGATCGTCGGACAGCGTCGCGCCCGCCGGCCCAGCCGGAGCGTGGACCGGGGAAGCCTGATCCGGGTTGACGAGCTTCAGCCTGGAGACCTGGTGGTCCACCTCCAGCACGGCATCGGCCGCTATCTGGGGGTCAAGACCCTGGCCCTGCAGGGGGTCTGCCGGGACTTCCTGCACCTGGAATACGCCAAGGGCGACAGCCTCTACGTGCCCGTCGAGCAACTCGACCTGATCCAGAAGTATCAGGGCATCGAGGACAAGGTCCCTCCCCTGTCCCGGATGGGCGGACAGGAGTGGAAGAAGACCCGGGCACGCATCAAGGAGGAGACCCAGCGCATCGCCCTGGAGCTTCTGCGCATCTACGCCATGCGCGAGACCGCTCACGGCTATGCCTACCCCCCGGACACCGACTGGCAGAGGGAGATGGAGGACGCCTTCCCCTACCAGGAGACGCCGGACCAGTTGCGGGCCATCCGGGAGGTCAAGGCCGACATGGAGAGCACCCGTCCCATGGACCGACTGGTCTGCGGAGACGTGGGCTACGGCAAGACCGAAGTGGCCCTGCGAGCGGCCTTCAAGGCCGTGGCTGAAGGCCGTCAGGTGGCCATCCTGGTGCCCACCACCGTGCTGGCCCACCAGCACTTCCAGACCTTCTCCGAGCGGATGGCCTCCTATCCCTTGACCGTTCGGCTGCTGTCGCGCTTCCGGACCGACCGCGAGCAGGCCCGGGTGGTCGAGGAGATGAGCCGAGGGGAGGTGGACGTCGTCATCGGCACCCACCGCCTGCTCTCCCAGGACATCCGCTTCAAGAACCTGGGGCTCCTGGTGGTGGACGAGGAGCACAAGTTCGGCGTGGTCCACAAGGAGCGCCTCAAGGAGATGCGCGCCTCGGTGGACGTCCTGACCATGAGCGCGACGCCCATTCCCCGCACCCTGCAGATGTCGATGTCCGGGATCCGCGAGATGTCCCTGATCGAGACCCCCCCCGAGGAACGGCTTCCCATCAAGACCTACCTCTTCGAGCATCACCCCGACCTGGTCAAGGCCGCCATCACCCGGGAGTTGGCTCGCGAAGGCCAGATCTACTACGTGCACAACCGGGTCCAGGGGATCGAGAGGGTGGCCGCCGACCTGCGCCGCCTGGTTCCCCAGGCCCGCATCGCCGTGGGTCACGGCCAGATGCCCGAGGGCCAGCTCGAGAAGGTGATGATGGACTTCTACGAGGGCGAGCAGGACATCCTGGTCTGCACCACCATCATCGAGAGCGGCCTGGACATCCCCAACGCCAACACCATCATGATCAACAACGCCCAGAACTTCGGCCTGGCGCAGCTCTACCAGTTGCGCGGCCGGGTGGGGCGTTCAGCCCAACAGGGCTACTGCTACCTGCTGTATTCGCCGACCCGCAAGCTCAGCGACGAGGCCGAGCGGCGCCTGGAGACGATCCGGGACTTCACCCAGCTCGGAGCCGGCTTCCAGGTGGCCCTTCGCGACCTGGAGATCCGCGGGGCGGGCGACATCCTGGGGGCCGAGCAGTCCGGCCACGTGGCGGCGGTCGGCTTCGACCTGTACTGCAAGATGCTCAACGAGACGGTGCAGGAACTGCGCGGCGAGAAGCCGGCCGAGGCCGAGTTCTCGACGGTCCTGGAGATCCCGGTCCCCGCGGGCCTGCCCGACGCCTTCGTGGGGGATCCCCGGCAGAAGGTGACCCTGTACAAGAAGATCGCCCAGGTGCGAAGCGCCGAGCAACTGACCGAGGTCCGGGCCGAGCTGCGGGACCGCTACGGCCCCCTGCCCGACGAGGCCGAGAACCTGCTCAGGCTTGCAGAGGTCAAACTGAGGGCCCTGGACCTCTTGATCCCCGCCATCCGGGTCCGCGACGGACAGATGTGGGTGGTCCTGCCCTTCTATCCCGAGATCACCGCCTCCCAGCGAGACAAGCTGCAGCAGGCCACGGGCTGGCCCTCACGCTATGAGCAGAAGTCCCTGCTCTTCGAGGGGCTCTTCGGCCGAGCCGCGGGAAGCAAGCAGTATCCGCCTCCAGCCGAGTTCCTGAGCCGGATCGTCGACCTCCTGGATCGCCTGCGCCGCTGGCGCGACGGGAAGTAGGCCCTCTGCGACAAGGCCTGGCCGCTGGCGCAACCCGAAGTCGGCACCTCGGCGCACCTTCTGGTCTGGGTTGGGACGATCAGGCCCCTGCGGAGACCCGAATCCGGACCCGGGCCTGCCCGGCCCCCAGGCGCGGACGGACGAAGAACTCGTCCAGGACTCCTCGGCGGACGCCAGGCTGGAGGGCGTTGGCCCGCCAGGAGTCCTGGTTGGCCCAGAAGTCCCGCATGTAGTCGAGGAAGAAGCGGGAGTCGCCGGCCAGCCGGATCACGTAGAGCGACCAGGTCCGGGACAGGTGGGGGCGGTCCACCTGCCAGGCCTGGTCCCACGCCGGATTGGCAGGATACCGGTTGCGCCAGCGGATCCGTTGCGGCCACGAGCGCGAATCGAGCATCCACTGGTGGCTCCGCCAGTTCGGCCGGTAGCCGTACTTGCCGGAGATGGCCCCCGCATCCAGGATGGGAACAGCCCGTCCGTCCGACAGGGAAAGGGCGTGCAGTTCGTTGCGGTGGAAGTGGCCGCTGAGCACGACGACCGGTGCCCGACGGCCTTCAAGGACCTGCTCGAATCGCCGGATCTCCGCCGGTTCCCAGGCCGGAGCGTGCCCGAACTGATCCCACGTGGGGGGGATGTGCGACGCGATCACCACCGGGCGATCGGCGGGCAGGGCGGCCAGTTGCCGATCCAGCCATGTCATGGTGCGGCGCGCCTGCAGGCCCCGTCCTTCATACTGATTCAGGGGCGAGAAGACCAGGGAGTTCAACGAGATCCAGGTGATCCCGGCCACGGGCCGAGGGCAGACTCCGTTGCCCAGTTCATCCAGATAGAAGGCCGGCCCCAGGTGGCGTCGCCAGGTGGTCAGGACCTCGGCCATCTGGCCGGGATCGGTCTGGTAGTTCAACGGCAGGTCGTTGTTGCCCAGGGACAGGACCAGGGGGACCCCCGCGGCCCGGAGTGGCGCCGCGTGGGTCGCCAGGAAGACCTCGGTGCGCCGCGCGAATTCCTCGGGCGGGCACTTGTTGTCCACCAGGTCGCCGGTCAGCACGAGCGCCTCCGGGCGCAGAGCCAGCCCCTCGCGGCAGGCCTTCTCCCAATCTGCAGGCCGGGTCTGTTCGTGCCCCCAGTGCAGATCCGACCACTGCACGAAGCGCAGGGTTCGAAGGGGCGCGGCCCAGGCGGGTGCCAGGAGCACGACCAGGAACAGCACGGTGGACAGAAACCGCAAGGCAACCTCCAGGAGGCCCGAATCGCGCCAGGTCTGCCCCCCGGCCCCCCTTTCGCCGAGGTTCCAGGCCCCCCTTCAGCCCCCCTCCTCGGCATCCGCCGGAATGTTCACAGGGTCTTTACCTGCACCCAGGCATCCAGCAGAGAACAAGAAGATACGGGAAGTCAAGAAGATTCAGGAGCACCATCAGACGCCGCACAGAACAATAGTTCGATTGCCGATCCCTTCCCGCCCTGGTAGGATGACCTGGAGATACCCGAAAGGGAGACGAAGACGCGGATGTTCATGCCTGGGATCGGCTTCGGATGTGGAATGAGCCCCATGTGGGGCATGGCTCCCATGGGCTTCATGGGCGGCATGTATGGCGTGGGGATGGGGATGATGGGCGCTCCCATGATGTCCTACAACCCCGCCGGTGCCATGATGGGCGGTTACGCGGGTGGCACCATCGGCTCGAGCCTGGGCATGCTGCTGGGCGTCGGCCTGGGCTCGACCATGGGCCCCATGGGGATGATGGGTGGAGCCGCCCTGGGGAGCCTGCTGGGCGGCGGCATCGGTTGGGGCATCGGGTCCCACATGGGTGGGAAGAGCAATCCCTTCGGCCCCTTCGGCCCCCCCTGCATGATGTTCTGACGCCTCCTGGCTCCGGCCTGGAGATTCTGCGAGAAGCCGCCCTCCGGGTGGCTTCTCTTGATGCAGGGATTCCTCCAGGCCGGCCTCGAAGCGCCCCGGCATGGATCCCTTCGAGCTTTCCCGTTCTCCCTACTTCAACGACGTGATCCGCCTCGCCCGCGAGGCGGCCGAGGACCCCGGCCACCCGGATCTCCACGCCCCGGAGCTGGCCGACCGCCTGAAGTTCATGGCGGAGTTCGCCGAGGTGCTGGCGAGCCGATTCGCCGCCGCCATGCGGGTTCGCCCCCGCACGCCGCTGGCGCGCTCGGCTCCTGCCCGGGTCGAGAAGGCCCTGGTGGAACTCAAGGAATCCCTGCGCGACCTGCAAGGCTGGATCAAGGACCACCACCCCGAACGCCTGCCCCGGGGTTGTTCCAGAGGTCGAACCGCGGTCGAGGATCTCTTCGCCGTCTTCGAAGAGATGCGGGTCGAAGAGGAATCCTTCCCGGTCTTCTCTCAGTCCCCCTACATCCAGGAGCTGGTGCGGGTGGCCATCGGGGTCGCCAAGGGAGAATTCCCCCCGGACACGCTCTCGGAGAGGCTGGAGTGGATGCGGAGACACTACGGCGAGTTCCGCAAGGACTTTGCGGCCTGGTCCAATGCCCCCACCGAGAACGAAGAAGTCGAACGCCTGCTGCCCACGGCCGCCAAGGCCCTGGACCGGATGGGTGCGGCCTTGGACGAGATGGCCCGCTACCTTCGAGACCGCAACCGCGAACACCTGAAGGTCGGCTGCGAAGCCCTCCTGCAGGCCAGCGAAGTGCTCCTCTCCAGCCAGCAGGCCCTCCTGGCGGCGGCAGTGCCTCAAGGCGCCGCCTGTCCACGCTGCGCCGCCCCCAACCCGGCGGGTTCACGGACCTGTTCGAAGTGCGGCGCCACCCTGCCCGAGATCGCCGGAATCCCCACCCAGACCATGGAGGTCCGCGAAGCCACCTCTGAAAAGACGGCCTTTGCCAACCTGGTCCGCCTGGAATCCGCGCTCGAGGAATTCCTGCACGGCGAGGGGGAACGCGAGGAGTTGCGCCGGCATGTGGGGTGGTTCGCCCAGAAGGCCCGCTCGGGCCGCAAGCAGTTCGAGTCGATGAAGCTGCCCGAGGGCTTCCCCAGCGAGGCCGCCCGCCAGATCGCCCAGGCCACCCGGGAGTTGATGGACCGGGGAACCCGGGCCGTCGTACAGGGTGTCGAGAGGCTGGAGAGGTTCTTCACCAGCGACGAGCGCGAGGACCTCCAGTCCGGCATGGAGAGAATCCGGGAAGGCGCAGCCCTGATCCTGCAGGCCCAGGAGAAGGCGCTGCAGGCCCAGGCTCCTCCCCCTTGAGGGCGAACGGGAAGGGGCTCCGGCCTCGAAGGAGAATGGCGGCTCCGGATGCCCGGGTCGGGACGTTCCGAGGCGGCTCGGCACCCGCGGACGGGCAACCCGAAAGAAGAAGTCCCTAGTCCGGCCGAGGAGGAGTCTCCCATGTCCACCTGTCCGAACTGCCAGGCCCAGGTCCTGCAGGACGCCAGATTCTGCGAGGCTTGCGGATGGAAGCTGGACGAGCCGGTCCCCGAGACGCCCCAGGATCGTCCTCGGGCCAAAGGCTCGCTTCGAGCCGAGATCCCTCTGCTCTCGGGGGCCGTCCGGCAGATCCGGGCCCGGGTCGAAGGCTACCGCGAGCGATCCGAACGCAAGCGGCGCAAGATCCAGGAACGCAACCAGGAGCAGCAGGATTCCACCCCGAGCCGGGGCCGCACGTTCCTGGGGATCCTGGCCGGACTGGCCCTGCTGATCCTGTGGGCGTGGCTCCTGATCCGGGGGGTCCGGGGCCAGGCCGTCAGCGACGAGATGCAGTGGCTCCAACTGCTGGGGATTCCCGGATTCTAGAATCGACCCGTCCCCTTCTCGCCTGGGGCACGACCCCAGGCGATGCAATCTTTCCAGGAGGTCTACTCACTTGCACTTGTTGGGCACCGTTGTCGTCCGCCCCGTCCTTCCAGACCGGATCTCCGGTCTTCAGGAACTCTCACGGA
>Ga0334890_1001887_pt1 | contig 25901 bp, 26 predicted proteins | sample GraSluR1_MG_3_FD_207220 | JGI IMG/M metagenome (GOLD analysis project Ga0334890, IMG submission 207220) | Sludge microbial communities from methane-producing bioreactor in Wageningen University, Netherlands - Granular Sludge_31_08-R1 | ecosystem: Engineered > Bioreactor > Anaerobic >... | reverse complement strand
GGCCTCTACTACGGCGGGCAGATCGTCGAGCCGTACCGCTACGACGAGGTGGTGCACTATATGTGCTGCGAGCCGGCCATCTTCAACATCGGTGGCAACGAGACGATGGTCTGGTTCTACGCCCTGCGCGACGGGGTGTGGCACTATGTCGAAGCGGGGGTGTACAAGTAAGACAACAGCCTAAAATCTGACGGCACAGGTGCGATTTGGGAGCGAGAACAGACTTCCAAAGTCTCCGAAAACTTCGGAAGTCTGGTTGCATCCCTGCCCCGCAGGTAGTGGATGTACCGCCGCCTTAGCGCCCGTTGATGCGCTTCATGCCTTCCATGAGCACCTGGCTGACCTCTGGCCGGGTGAACTCGACAGGCAGCATCTCGCCGCGCGCCAGCATCTCGCGCACCTGCGTCCCGCTCAGGAAGACCCACGACTCACGCCCGTGCGGGCATGTCTTGGCCGTGACGACAGCTTCGCACTGGCGACAGTAGAAAGCGTGCTCGAAGAACAGCGGGGTAATGCCCAGCGCCGCCGGATCGAACTCGTCGAAGATCAGGTGCGCGTCGTAGGAGCCGTAGTACTTGCCCACGCCCGCGTGATCGCGCCCGACGATGAAGTGCGAGCAGCCATAGTTCTTGCGGGCGATGGCGTGGAAGATCGCCTCGCGCGGGCCGGCGTAGCGCATCGCCGCCGGAAAGACGTTGAGCAGCACGCGGTCGAGCGGGTAGTACGTGCTGAGGATAGCCTGGTAGCTGGCAATGCGCACGTCGGCGGGCACGTCGTCGGCCTTCGTCTCGCCGACCAGGGGATGCAGCATCAGCCCGTCCACCACTTCCAGCGCCACCTTTTGCAGGTACTCGTGGGCGCGGTGAATCGGGTTGCGCGTCTGGAAAGCGACCACGCGCCGCCAGCCGCGCTCGGCGAAGAGTCGGCGCGTCTCGGCGGGCGTCAGGCGGATGTCGCCGAAGGTGGTGACTACCTCTTTGGGGCGGTCGAAGAGCCAGATGTCTCCGGCCAGGCACACGTCGCCCTGCTCGTAGATGCGCGCTACGCCGGGGTGCGCGTCCTCGGTCGTGCGATAGACCTGCTGCGCCTCCACCGCCTTGTCGTAGCGGAACTTCTCGCTGACGGCCAGCACGCCGAGCAGCCGCTCGCCGCCAGGAGCGTCGGGGTCTGGCTCAGCCAGGGCCACCGTCTCGCCGATGGCGATGCGCCCGGCCAGCTCTTCTTCGACGGCCAGCGTCACCGGCACCGTCCAGGGGAGGCCGTTGTCCAGGTGCATGTCGTGCACGACCGACCGGTAGTCCGCCTGGCCCATGAAACCGGTCAGCGGGCTGTAGACGCCGGTGGCGATGCATTCGATGTCGGCGGAGTTGAGCGGGCTGAGCGGCACGCGCGTCATACTTTGGGCGCGCTCGCGCATCACATCGCGCAGCGCGCCGTCCAGCAGGCGGTTGATCAGCACCCCGCCGTGCGGGGGAATCAATCGGAATGAGTTACTGTGTCCAGTCATCTCCAGGCCCTTCATGAGATCGTTGCGCAAGCATCGTGCGCCTTCCAGCGGCGCATTGTACCGTGCCAGCGGCGGATTGGCTATGCTGCGCCTGGCGAGGCAAGAGCGCACCTTGAGACTTCCGAAGTTTTCGAAAACTTCGGAAGTCTGCTCCGCCGCCGCCCGCATGACCGTTTCCGGCATCTTGCGCTACCAGTAGAACGGGGGCACACTGGAGGTGTGGAGCGCGCCGCAAGACTTCTGAAATCTGCTAGGACTTCGGAAGTCTGATCTGGGCGCAGCAGAGCAGCATCCCTACTGACTCACTCACAACTCATGACTCTCAACTCACGACTGACCGAGCAGCCCATACCCCGCCCGCCCCTTCGCCGCGCGCAGTGGCGGCGCTTGATCGGCTACGTGCGCCCGTACAGGGACCTGCTGACCATTGCGCTGCTGGCGCGCATGATCGCCAGCGGCGTGTTCCTGGCGCTGCCGGCCCTGATCCAGCGCGTGGTGGACTCGGCGCTGAGTTCCGGCGAGATGGCCCGCCTGAACGCGAGCATCCTGCTGATGCTGGCCCTCTTCGCGCTGATCGCAGTTGCTTCGATGGCGGGCAACTACTACACGAACGTCGCCGGGGAGCGCGTGGTCAACGACCTGCGCCGCCAACTCTACGCCCACCTGCAAAGCCTGTCGCTGCGTTTTTTCAGCGAGCAGCGCGTCGGCAATCTGGTCAGCCGCCTGACCGCCGACGTGACGACTGTCCGCCGCCTGCTGACCACCGACCTGGTGCGCCTGACACGCCACGTGCTGACCATTGCCGGCGGCGTGCTGGTCATGCTGCTGCTCAACTGGCGGCTGACGCTGTTCATCGTCGCGGGCGTGCCGGTGTTCATTGTCGTCTCGTTGCTCATCAGCCGGCTGGCGCGGCGCGGCGGGCGGCGCGTGCAGGATCGGGTGGCGGAGACGGCCAGCATTGCCGCTGAGGTCTTCCAGAACGTGCGCAGCGTCAAGGGCTTCGTCCGCGAGGACTACGAGACGGCCCGCTACACCCAGGCGACGGAGGGTGTGCTGGGAGCGGCCCTGCGCCAGGCGCGCCTCCACGCGCTGCTCAACCCTCTGGTGGACTTCCTGTTCCTGGTCACCATCGCGCTGATTGTGTGGTACGGCGGGCGCGAAGTCATGGCCGGGCGGCTGAGCAGCGGCGAATTGGTCGCCTTCCTGGTCTACGCGGCTGTCATCGGGCAGATGTTCGCGGACCTGGCGGGGATGGCCGCCCAGTTCCAGGAGACGCTGGGCGCAACTGAGCGCGTCTTCGAGCTACTGGACACGGCCCCGGACGTGCAGGACGCGCCCGGCGCGGCCACGCTCGGCGACGTGCAGGGGCGCATCACCTTCGAGCGTGTCTCGTTCACCTACGACGAGCGCCAGCCGGTGCTGCGCGACATCACTCTGGACATCGCGCCGGGCGAGATTCTGGCGTTGGTGGGGCCAAGCGGCTCCGGCAAGAGCACACTCTTCAACCTGATCCCGCGCTTCTACGACGTAACCTCCGGCGCGGTGTGCATTGACGGGCGCGATGTGCGCGCCGTGACGCAGGCCAGCCTGCGCGCGCAGATCGCCATCGTCCCCCAGGAGACGCTGCTGTTCAGCGGCAGCATCCACGAGAACATTCTCTACGGGCGGCTGGACGCCAGCGAAGGCGAACTCATTGCTGCCGCGGCTGCGGCAAACGCCCACGACTTCATTACTGACCTGCCAGACGGTTACGAGACGACCGTCGGCGAGCGCGGCGTGCGGCTGAGCGGCGGGCAGCGCCAGCGCATTGCCATCGCGCGGGCCATCCTCAAGAACCCGCGCATCCTACTGCTCGACGAGGCGACCTCCAGCCTGGACAACGAGAGCGAGCAGCTTGTGCAGGAGGCGTTGGAGCGGCTGATGCAGGGGCGCACGACCGTGATCATCGCGCACCGGCTGAGCACGATCCGCGTGGCGCACCGCATCGCCGTGCTGCAGCACGGGCGGCTGATCGAGCTGGGGTCGCACGGCGAATTGATGGCACGCGGCGGGCTGTACACGCGGCTGTACGAGATGCAGTTCCGCGAGACTGACCTGCTGGCCGACGGCGCGCGCTGAAGGATACCCACGCGCAGAAATATCCGCAGGGGTGTATGGCGATACGCCCGTCAAGTGAAGGCTTCCGGGTGCGTGGTATGGGCAGAATACCCCTCCCCCTGGCCCCCTCCCCGCAGGCGGGGAGGGACTTCAAGAGCAGTCCTTTCTCCCTTCCCTCGCTTGCGGGGGAAGGGCCGGGGATGGGGGTAAAGATACCTCTCAAACGGCCTCTGAGGCTCTGCTGCGCCCGGCGCGACGTCAGACTTCCGAAGTTTCCAAAACTTCGGAAGTCTTTTCATTCTCGCACCCCTATTACTCTTCCAGGCCGCTCATCGCGCGGCCAGCGGCCAGCAGCGCCCGCACCATCTCCGCGTCGCGCGCCTCGGCGTAGACGCGCAGCACCGGCTCGGTGCCGCTGGGCCGGATCAGCAGCCAGCTATCGTCGGCCAGCACAAACTTGATCCCGTCGAAGGTCAGCACTTCGCGCACGGTCTGGCCGGCCATGCTGCTGGGCGCGGCGGCCTGCAGCCGCGCGACCATCTCGCGCTTGGGGACGGGTTTCTTCAGAGCGAAGTCGGTGCGCTCGTAGCACGTCGGGCCGAACTCGCGCTGCAAATCGGCCACGATCTCCTTGAGCGGCGCTTTGGCGTCGGCCATGATCTCCAACAGCAGCAGCCCCATCAGAATCCCGTCGCCTTCGGGGATGTGCCCCTTGATGCTGATCCCGCCGGACTCCTCGCCGCCGATCAGCACGTCGCCGTTGAGCATGTAGTCGGCGATGTGGTTGAAGCCGACCGGCGTCTCGTGCACGGTCAGGCCGTGATGGGCGGCGATGCGGTTGATCATCATCGTCGTGCTCACCGTCTTCACCACGTCGCCCGTCCAGCCGCGCTTGTCGGCCAGGTAGTGCAGGGCCAGCGACATGATCGTGTGCGGATCAATGAAGTTGCCGTCGCCGTCCATCGCCCCCACGCGGTCGGCGTCGCCATCGGTGGCGATGCCCACGTCGGCGTGCAGGTTGTTGATCGTCGCGGCCATCATGTCCAGGTATTTGCGGATCGGCTCCGGGTGGATGCCGCCGAAGCCGGGGTTCATCTCGCCGCGAATCTCGTGCACCTTGCAGCGCGTGCGCGACAGAATCGAGCGAATCGCCGTGCGCCCGGAGCCGTACATCGGGTCGGCGACGATGGATAGCTCGCCCTGCGAGATTTTGTCAATGTCTACCAGCGTTTCCAGGTGCTCGTAGTAGGTGTTGGTGGGGTTGAAGCGGCGGATCAGCCCTTCGTCAACGGCGCGCTCGTAGTCCATCAGGTTGGGGCCGCGCCCTTCGCGCTCGGCCAGCACCAGAAAACGCTCGACCTCGGCGCACTGTTCCGGCAGGGCCGAGCCGCCGTAGGCCGCCTTCAGTTTGAAGCCGCTGTAGCGCGGCGGGTTGTGCGAGGCGGTGATCACCACGCCGGCGGTCGCCTTCTTGTACAGGATGTTGTAGCTGATGGCCGGGGTGGGAGCGTCGGTGCGTGCCAGCCAGGTGATGATGCCGTTGGCCGCCAGCACGCGCGCCGTCTCGATGGCGAAACGGTCGGAGAGGAAGCGCGTGTCGAAGCCGACCACGACTTCCGGCGGCGTCTGGTCGCCGTTGGCGGCCATCTCCTGGCTCACGTAGTCAGCGACGGCCTGAGCCACGCGGCGCAGATTGCCGAAGGTGAAGGTGTCGGCGATGACGGCGCGCCAGCCGTCAGTGCCAAAAGCGATGCTCATGGGCGTGTTCCTCGTGTTCTGGTCGGGTGATGGTGTGCGCGTGCATGAGGATGTATCCACTGCGGACTGTAGCGCAGGCTTGTTGATGGCGCAACTTCTGTGGGCATGTGCATAACCTTGAGTTGGTGCGCATTGCCCGCACCCACTTCTGTGGGCGCATGCGGGCTGTGGAGCAGAGCCTCACCCCGAGGCGCAGCGGGTACGGACGGAGCCAGACTTCCGAAGTTTCCGAAACTTCGGAAGTCTGATGTCGGGCGCGGCAGAGCAGCGCCCCTACCGGCCAGGTGCGCGTCCTCGCCCACTAACTACGTGCGCGGCGACCCATAATAGGCTAAGATTCAGCCATCGCGCGCCGAGTGTGCGCAGCATCGTTGCGCTGCTCACCGCGCGCCAGGGGAGAGAAGGGAGCAGAGAAGGCCTCGCGGCCAAACCCCATGACCAGGCGCATTCTCATCGTCGAAGACAACCAGGACAGCCGCATCCTGCTCACCGATCTGTTGCAGTCGCTGGCCTACACCGTGCTCATTGCCGAGGACGGCGTGCAGGGCCTGGCGCTGGCCCAGGCCGAAAAGCCCGACCTGATCCTGATGGACCTCTCGCTGCCCAAGATGGACGGCTGGACGTTGACACGCCAGCTTAAGCAGGACGCAGCCCTGGTACATATTCCCATCATCGCCCTGACCGCCCACGCGATGGTCGGCGACCGCGAAGAGGCGCTGCGGGCGGGCTGCGATGACTACGTGTCCAAGCCGGTTGACATGCGCGAGCTAACCAGCAAGCTCAAGCACTATCTGCGCTGACGCCCCCGGCCCGGCAGGGGCGTCTGGCAGGCGAAGGTGGCGCCAGCCATGAAAATCCTGGTGGCCGAAGACGACCGCGACAGCCGTGAGCTGGTCTACGATATTGTGCGCAACCTGGGCCACCAGGCCATCCCCGTGGCTGATGGCCGCGCCGCCCTGGAACGCGCCCGGCAAGACCTGCCCGACCTGGTGATCCTCGACATCAACATGCCGCTGCTGGACGGCTTTGAAGTCTGCGCGGCGCTGCGCAGCGACCCGCGCACCGCCTCCATCCCGGTGATCATGCTCACGGCTGAGGTGGACATCGAGTCACGGGTGCGCGGCCTGGGCGTGGGGGCCGATGATTATCTGGTGAAGCCGTTCCACCCGCGCGAGTTGATCGCGCGCATCGCCGCCCGGCTGCGCGCCAAAGAGGAAGCCGACGCCCTGCGCGCCCAGCGCGAGCAGATTCGCCAGACCTTTGAGCGTTTCGTCGCCCACGAGATCGTCGAGCAGCTTCTCGAAGACCCGTCGCGCGTGCAGCTTGGCGGGGCCGAGGCCATCGTCACCGTCCTCTTCGCCGATCTCGAGGGCTTCACCCGCCTGGCCGAACTGGCCGCGCCGCCGCGCCTGATCGAAGTGCTCAACGCCTACCACGCGCTCATGGTGCGCCAGATCAAGGCGCACGGCGGCACGCTCAACAAGTTCCTCGGCGACGGGGTGATGGCCCTTTACAACACCCCCCTGCCCCAGCCCGACCACGCCCTGCGCGCCGTGCGCACCGCCCTGGCCATCCGCGACGCGCTGCCCCGCTTCTACGACACGCTGGAGCCGGATTTCCGCCTGGCGGTGAATGTGGGCATCAACACCGGCCCGGCGATTGTCGGCATCATCGGCACACCCGAACTGATGGACTTCACGGCCATCGGCGACACAGTGAACCTGGCCAGCCGCCTGCAACGCCTGAGCGACCACAGCGAGATCACGGTCAGCGCGATGACGTACAACCTGGTCGCGGACCAGGTCATCGCCACGCGCACCGGCCCGCATGTGGTGCGCGGGCGCGAGGAGGCAGTGATCGCCTATCTGATCGAGGGCCTGCGCTGAGGGACGGGGCTGGAGAGACTTCCGACTTCCGAAGTTTCCGAAAACTTCGGAAGTCTGGTTTTGGATCGCACGCCCCACCCCCTGAATCCCCCTCTCCAGCCAGGCCAGAGAGGGGGACTTTGATCGCGGGCGCGGTGCTTTCCCCACAAGACTTCCGAAGTCTGATCCTGCGCTCGCCCTCTCACACGCCCAGTTCCTTGCGATCCACCAGCCACCACGCCAGCGCGAAGTAGACCAGCGCGGTGACCGCCATCACCGCCCAGTCGCCGAATTGCGCGCCGTCGCGGATGACCTCACCCATGTTGAAGTAGTGCTGCAACAGCAGTGGCTGCACTGGCTCCAGCGCCTCTACCACAGCGGAGAAGCCATAGACCAGGAACGAGCCGATCAGCAGCAGGTAGGCGATGGCCCCGGCGAAGCGCCGGCTGGACGGCACCACCACCGCCAGCAGGTAGGAATAGCCGGCCACGACCATCAGGAACAGGAACGCCCCGATCATGCTCAGCACCAGGTTGGTGACCACCGGATCAAATGCGGGCCAGAGGAGCATGGATACCAGGAAACCAGCCAGACACGCGGCCAGCACCAGAGCCATAACCACCGCCGTATTGAGCACGCGCCCCAGCAGGTAATGGCGGCGCGAGACCGGCAGGCTGAGCAGCATGTCCATCGTGTAGTCGCGCTCGGCGTTGGTGAAGGCGTTGAACGCCTGGGCGATGACGATGGCGCCCAGGATCAGCACGCTGTAGCTGGCGAACTCCGTCTGCACCCACGTGCCCGGCTCGGTCATGTCGAAATCCGCCATGTCCCCGCCGTAGAACATGGCCAGCACGCCCTCGGGGTAGGACTCGATCAGTTCCTTCCACTCATCGGCCTGGTCCTTAACCGATGTGTAGAAGGCCATGAGGAACATCACATACAGCCCGAAGCCAAGCGAGAGCCAGAACGTTGACCGCCGCGAGTCACGGAATGCCTTGCGAAAGATGGCCGCCATCGCTCACGCCTCCTTCTTGCCGTAGTAGGCCAGGAAGATCTCTTCCAGCGTGGGGTGCTCCACATCCATGTCGGTAACGGTATGCTGCGCGGCCAGCTTGATCACCGCGTCCATGCTGGCCTCGCCGCCGACGCGCATCCGCAGCCGCGCCCCGTCAGACTCGATCTCGGCCACGCCAGACAGCGCGCGAAAACGTTCAGCGGGCACTTCGTCCTCGAAAGCCAGGGTCAGCCAGCGGAAGGAGACGCGCGTGAGGTCGGCGACGGTCTCCACTGCCTCCAACCGCCCGTCGCGGATGATGCCCACGCGGTCACAGATGGCCTCGACTTCGGGCAGGTTGTGCGACGAGAGGAAGATGGTGCGCCCCTCGGCGCGCGTCTCGCGCATCACCTCGTGCAACACCTGCTGCATCAGCGGGTCGAGACCGGTCGAAGGCTCGTCGAGGATGAGCAATTCCGGCTTGTGGGCCAGGGCCACGATCAGACCCATCTTGCGCTTCATGCCCGTAGACAGCCCCTTGAGCGAGCGCCCCAGGTCGAAGTCGAGCAGCCCGGCCAGCCGCTCCGCCTCGGCGATATAGCCGTTCGTCGCCCCGCGCACGTCTTCCAGCCAGCGGATGTACTGGATGCCCGTCCAGTTGTCCAGCAGGGCCAGCTCCGAGGGCAGATAGCCGGTGCGGGCGCGGATAGCCACACTGTCGCGCACGCTGTCCAGCCCAAAGATGGACGCCGACCCTGCGCTGGGACGGATGAAGTCGAGCAGCGTGCGGATGGTGGTCGTCTTGCCAGCGCCGTTCGGCCCCAGAAAGCCGAAGATTTCGCCCTCGTAGACGGTGAGATTCACGTCCTGGATGGCCGTCAGCTTGCCGTAGCGGTGAGTCAGGTTGTGCGTCTGGATGACGACGCTTCGTCCCTGCGCCATAGCGATCTCCCTTCGTGATGACCCTCAACGCACCGCCGGCCTGCGCGGGCAGCGGCGCGAGGGCACAAAACGCCCCTTAGTTTAGGAAGTCCGAAAAATAAGTTTTGCAGATGTGAATTTTAGCGCAGATTTCACAGGGCGCAAGTCGCCCAATCCAGGAAGCCTAGCACCAGCGCGCGCTCCGGTCAAGAGCCTCTGCCGCTGCCAGGCTGACATTCAGCCGACAACGCCTGGACATCAGAATAAGACTTCCGAAGTGTGCGTCTGACTTCGGAAGTCTGGTCTTGAGCAGGGCGCAGCAGAGCAGCGCCCCCTATGCGTCACCTTAAGCCTGGCTGTGCGGGTCTCACCCCCTCAATCCCCCTCCCCAGCCGAGCTAGAGAGGGGACTTTGACCGCTGGTTGGGGCGTTTTCCCCCTCCCTGGCTTGGCCGGAGAGGGGGCCAGGGGGAGGGGCATTCTGCCCATACCACGCCCCCGGAAGCCTTCACTTGACGCGCATGGGCGCAGCAGAACAACGCCCCCCTACGGACGCACTCCCAAAAACCGTGCCATCTGCCCTTGTGCTGGGCTATAATCTGCTGACCGCTGGCGTAGACGCATGGCGCAGCCGCGTGGGAGGAGTCCCCCATGCCCCGAACGCTCAAAGTCTACTCGCGCCAGGAGATCGAGTCCTGGCTGGTGGCGCATCCCGCCTGGCGGCTGGGCGACGACGGGCAGCTTCAGGCGACGTTCACGCTCAAGAACTTCGCCCAGGCCGTGCTGCTGGCTAATGCCATCGCGCACCTGGCTGAAGCCGCCAACCATCATCCAGACCTGCATCTGCACGGCTGGAAGCATCTGTCGGTGAGCCTGATGACCCACGACCAGGGCGGGATTACCGACCTGGATTTCGCCCTGGTCGCACAGATTGACGCGCTGCCGCGCCCAACCTAGTGCATGTTGGCGGAAGTCGACCAGTGGCTGTTCGATGGTTTACCCCACCCTAAATCCCTCCCCGCCAGCAGGGAGAGACTTGAGTCTGCTCCCCCTTTCTCCGCTGGCGGGGAAAGGGGGCTGGGGGGATAAGGGTCAACCAGGCCAAACCGCGCGCCTATTTCCGCCCTGATGTACTAGGGCGTCCGCAGCGAGAGGAAGCGCATGACAGACCGGAAAACGCTGATCGTCCTGCTCGTCTTCATCGTGGCGCTGGTGCCCGTCTTGGTGATTGCGCTGCTCACTTACCGGCCCGGCGAGGACCAGGAATGCGGCCCCACCGCCCCGACGACCTATGCGGCGCACACGCACACGACCGGCCTGACCGTCGAGATCAAGGATGGGATGCAGCTTGTCTTCAACGTCAGCCCGGCGGCGCAGCTTTACCAGCTTGTGGACAGCACGCTGGAACTATGCGGTGGTGACCTGACCGACGCCAATCTCAGGCACATCACCGTGGACGTGAACGACGCGGCGCTGGCCCTCGGCGAGCGGCTGCCGGTGGAGGTTTCGCTGGAGGTGCGCCGCCAGGACACTGGCGAGATCGTCGTGCAGGCCAGCGCCCCGGCCATGTACGCGCCAGGGCATGGCTACCACTTCGGCGACAACTACCTGGTGCCGGCGGGCGCCGTCTACGACTGGACGGTGGCGATCAGCCCGGTAAAGGCCCTGCGCCAGGAGGGTGCCCAAGACCTGTGGCTGGAGCCGGTCGTGTGGACAGGCACCTTCACGCTCGACGAGGAGGGCCAAGCCAGCGGCCAGACGAGCGCGCCGGCGTTGATCGGCGAGCTAACCCAGGACGGACTGCACATCATGCTCAGCTACCAGGACGCCCGCCCGCTCTACGCGGTGGAGGACGGCACGGCGGTGCCGGAGCCGCTCGAACCGCTCAGCCGCTACTACGTGGTGGATGTCACCGATCACGCCGTCAACTACGAAGCCAAGCTGCCCGGCGCGATGGTGACCGTCACCTTTCGCCGCTATGGGGTGGCGCTGGTCGTGCCCTTCCCGCCGGTCATCTCGCCAGACTACGGCTTTCACTACGGGGCCAATGTGGCCCTGGAGCCGGGCGATTGGACGGTGGAGATCGAGGTGAGCAGCCTGGACTTCCTGCGTCACGCCGGGGCCGCGGTGAGCCTGGCCCGCGCGCCGGTGCGCGCATCATTTGACTTCACCCTGGACGCGCCAGAGACATGACCCCTGCCGCGATACTTGTGACGAAATGCACATTGTCCGCGCCGGCTGAATGACGTATAACCTCTGCGGGTGGCCTGGAGCAGACCTTCTGCCGCAAACCATTCGTGGAGGAGCCATGATCGCCGGACATGTCGGCGAGTACCATCGTCCGCGCTGCAAGCTCTGTGTCCTGTCAGAGTCCGACGACGAGTTGCCTGAGGAGCTGATCATGTTCACGCGCACGCTGGGACGCAGCGGCCTCCAGGTGAGCGCCCTGGGGCTGGGCACCTGGGCCATCGGCGGCCCCTTCACCGATTCGCAGGGCCAGCCGAGAGGCTGGGGGCAGGTGGACGACGCCGAGTCGGTGCGCGCCATTCACCGCGCGCTGGATTTGGGCGTCACCTTTTGGGACACGGCGGATGTCTACGGCACTGGTCACAGCGAGAAGCTGCTCGGCCTGGCGCTGAGCGGGCGGCGAGGGCAGGTGGTGATCGCCACCAAGTTCGGGCGCGCCTTCGAGGAAGGTTCGCGTCAGTTCACCGGCAGCGACGCCTCGCCGGAGGCCATCGTCCGCGCCTGCGAAGCGTCGCTGTGCCGCCTCAACACCGACGTGATTGACCTCTACCAGCTTCACCTGGGCGACTACGACCCGGAGCGCGCGGTCGAGGTGCGCGAGACGCTCGAAGACCTGGTGCGCGCGGGCAAGATACGCTATTACGGCTGGAGCACCGACGATCCGGAGCGGGCGCGTATCTTCGCCGAGGGCGAACACTGCACCGCTGTGCAGTTCCGCCTGAACCTGTTCGAGCGCAACGACGCGATGTTGGCCCTCTGCGCCAAGCACAACCTGGCGGCGATCATTCGCAGGCCGCTGGGGCAGGGGCTGCTGACCGGCAAGTTCACAGCGGACTCACGGCTGCCTGCCGACGACGTGCGCCACGACTGGGACTTCACCTCCGGCGAGCAGGCCGTGCAGATCGCCCGTCTGGAGCAACTGCGCGCCCTCCTGACGCGCGACGGGCGGTCGCTGGCGCAGGCGGCGCTCGGCTGGCTGTGGGCCGTCTCCGCCTTTACCATCCCCATCCCCGGCTTTAAGACGGTCGCGCAGGTGGAAGACAACGCCGGCGCGCTCGACTACGGCCCGCTCAGCGAGCGCCAGGTCGCCGAGATCGAGGCGCTGCTGGCCGGCTGAGCGCCGCGCTGCCACTTCTGGACGGCACCTGCATCCAAATGTTCTGAGACGTGGGTGAGCATTCACACCGGAAGAGGCGAACATGATCAGAATGCGACGTTTTCTGCTGGCAGTGATAATTGGCGTGGCGCTGGGTGCGCTGCTCATTCCGCGCCTGGGCGACAACGAGGACGACGCGCCATCCCCAAAGCCAGCGATCACCGTGCGCGATGCGTGGGTTCGCGCGACTGTCGGCTCCGGCGGCATGACCGGCGCGTTCATGGTCATCGAGAACGCTGGGGGCGCAGCGGATCGCCTGCTCAGCGCGAGCGTAGATGCGGAGATCGCGGGCGCGGTAGAGATTCACGAGATGACCATCGGCGAGGATCAGGTGATGCGTATGCGCCCGGTCGAGGGGATTGACGTGCCGGCGGGCGGCAGCGTCGAGTTGAAGCCAGGCGGCTACCATATCATGCTGCTCGACGTGAAGCACGAGCTGACGCCGGAGGACACGCTCACCCTGATACTGACCTTCGAGTCCGGCGCGCAGGTCGAGGTGAGCGCGCCCGTCCGGGCGATGGAGTAGGCCCCATGCGGCGCTGGATGTTCCTGCTGCTGGCGAGCCTGCTGATTGGTGCCCTGGCGCTGGCTGGCTGCGACTCCGGCGGCGCGAGCGGCCCCACGCCGACTCCGCTGCCCGGCACGCTGCTCGACCCGCCCAGAGAGATCGGCGACTTCACCCTGACCGACCACACCGGCCAGCCCTTCCGTCTGAGCGATCTGCGCGGCAAGGTGGCACTGCTCTTCTTCGGCTACACCAACTGCCCGGATGTCTGCCCAACGACGCTGGCCGAGTTCAAGCGGGTCAAGGCGCTGCTGGGCGAGGACGCGGCGCGGGTAGCCTTTGTCTTCGTCAGCGTGGATGGCGCGCGTGACACGCCCGAACAACTGGCCGCCTATGTGCGCGCCTTCGACCCGGAATTCATTGGGCTGACGGGCGACGACGCGACGATCCGTACCATCGCCCGCGATTACGGCGTGTTCTACCAGCGCGTCAGCTACGAGGAGTCGGCGGCGAGCTACCTGGTGGATCACACTGCCTCGACCTTCGGCGTGGATCAGGAAGGGCGGCTACGCCTGATCTTCTCTTACGGCACCGAGCCGGCGGCGATTGCTGCGCGCGTGCGGGCGCTGTTCTGAGTTGCATGGGGCACCAGACTTCCGAAATCTGCCGAGACTTCAGAAGTCTGGTCGGTCGGCGACCAGCCGGGCATCGTCCCGGCTTTCTCGTCGCGGGGCGCGTACAAAGGTTGTCAGTGACTCGCTTGACACCCAGCGAGGTGAGGTCCCGTAGGGCGTAGTGCACTACGCCCTGCCGGGGGCGCAGCAAAGCGGCGCCCTGCCTGACAGGTTTTGCACACACCCGAACTTCGGAAGTCCTTGGCGGTGGACGATCCGCTATAATGGGGTAGGGAGATTTTCCCGCAAGGGGCGTCCTTTGAGAGAGGAGTTGAAGACGATGGCAGCCAAGAAGATTCTGATGCTCGTTGGAGATTACGTTGAGGATTACGAGGTGATGGTGCCGTTCCAGGCGCTGCTGATGGTCGGGCATACGGTGCACGCAGTGTGCCCGGACAAGAAGGCGGGCGACTCCGTCCGCACGTCCGTTCACGACTTCGAGGGCGACCAGACCTATAGCGAGAAGCGCGGACACAACTTCGCGCTGAACGCCACCTTTGCCGACGTGAAGGCGGAGGACTACGACGCGCTGGTGATCCCCGGCGGGCGCGCGCCGGAGTACATCCGCCTGAACGAGAAAGTGCTGGCCATCACGCGCCACTTCGCCGAAGCGGGCAAGCCCATCGCGGCCATCTGTCACGGGCCGCAACTGCTCGCCGCTGCTGGCGCGCTGAAGGGCAAAGTGGCGACCGCGTACCCGGCAGTGGGGCCGGATGTCGCGCTGGCGGGGGGGACGTACCAGGCCGTGCCGGTCACCGATGCGGTGGTGGACGGCAACCTGGTCACCGCGCCGGCCTGGCCCGCGCACCCCAAGTGGCTGGCGGCGTTCCTGCGGGTGCTCGGCACGCAGATCGCGCCGTAAGGCACCGCCTGTTCCTGGCAATCGCGCCCCTGACATTCCAGGGGCGTTTGTGTTGTCTAGAGCGTGTTATGCACTGTTCGACCCCTATCCCCTGGCCCCTTTCCCCGCAAGCAGGGAAAGGGGAGCCTCCCCGCTGGCGGGGAGAGACTACAGGGTGGGGTCAGGGCGCTACCCATGCGCCGTGCCCTGCACGCTACGCCGGTACGCCGGGCGTATGGAGTGCATAACACGCTCTAGCTCCCCTCGCCCAACCCCTTCGACGCCTGCCCCTTGTGGCGCTGGCGCTGCCAGTTGAGCGCCAGCAGGACGCCGCCGATGAAGCCCAGCAGCGACGTGACGACGATGACGATGGCGATGGCGATGTCCGCCTCGAAGAAGAGGAAGTGCACGCGCATCGCGGCGGTGTTCTGCAGCAGGAAGATAACGAAAAGGGCCAGCGCCAGGATGGTCAGCGCTAGGCGCAGGCGGAACCCCAGAGTGGACAGCCTCTCCCTCATGATCGTGATCCTTGTGAGCCGGGCAGCGCGCGCTGCCCCCCTGGCCCGTAGTGTAGCATAGCGCCGTCCTGTGCCCAAACGCGGAGGGGGACTTGCGCGGTCTGCCGGACTTTGGAAGTCTGTGGCGCTCTACTTTCGCCACACGGTGCAATTTTTGAGATAATCATCAGAGAAATCTCACGCGACTCTGGGCGGGCGCTAACAGTCCGCTCATCAATGTCTGGCACCTTAGGAACTGTTGCAGCATCTAAGGATATGGAATGCGCTGGCAGAGTCATATCGCCCCAAAAGGATGGTAGCCATGAGCAGCAACGGCAAGCAGCACACGGACGGCAACGGGAACCGGCACGGGCGTATCTACGAGATCGCCGAGCGCATCGCCACCGCCGAGTTCGAGGCGTTCAACCCCAAGGCGGAGATCGAGGAAGCCGTGCGGCTCATCCTGCTCAACGTCGGCGAAGACCCGCAGCGCGACGGCCTGCTGCGCACCCCGCACCGCGTCGCCAAGATGTACGACGAGCTGCTGGAGGGCTACCGCCAGGACGTGGCCACGATCATCAACAACGCCCTGTTCGAGGTCGAATACGGCGAGGGCGAGATGATCGTCGTAGCCAACATTGACTACACCTCGATGTGCGAGCACCACATGCTGCCCTTCACCGGCAAGGCGCACGTCGCCTACATCCCGCGCGATAAGGTCGTCGGCCTGAGCAAAATCCCGCGCATCGTGGACATGTTCGCCCGCCGCCTGCAGGTGCAGGAGCGCCTGACCAACGAGGTCGCGGATGCGCTGCAGGAGCACCTCGACCCGCTTGGCGTAATCGTCGTCGTCGAGGGGCAGCATAGCTGCGCGGCCCTGCGCGGCGTCAAGAAGCACGGCGTGAACATGGTCACCACTGCCAAACGCGGCCAGTTCCGCACCGATCCGGCCCTCGTCCAGGAATTCTACCGGCTGGCAGGGTTGTAGCTGTCAGCGGTTGTTGGTGGTTGGTTGTTGGTTTGTGGTAGTCTGGTCGGGCAGGATCGGGGTTATCGGTAATCAGTTATCAGTGATCGGCTATCAGTGATCAGAGAGCGCGTGTGATCGAAGGCTGGCGTTGTCAGTTTGGGTCAAGACGCCGGAGCTTAGTCTCCCGCCTCACAACCTCCTGACAACCGACAACTGAAAACCAATCACCAATAACCAATAACCAACCACCAATCACCCAAGAGGGGGCACCCGATGGACCTGCGAGACAAAGTCGCCGTCGTGACGGGCGGCGCGCATCGCGTGGGCAAGGCGATCGCCCTGGCCCTGGCCCGCGAAGGGGCGCACGTGGCCGTGCATTACGGCACGTCCGAGGCGGCGGCGCGCGCTACCGTGGCCGAGATCAAGTCGTTGGGCGTGCGGGCCATGCCCATCCAGGCCGACCTGCACGATCCGGCGCAGATTGACGCGCTGTTCGAGGCCGTAGGCGAGGAATTCGGGCGGCTGGATGTGCTGGTCAACAGCGCGGCGAGCTTCGTCAAGCAGCCGTTCGACGAGATCGGGCTGGACGACTGGAAGGACGTGCTGCAGGTCAACCTGCGCGCGCCGTTCCTGTGCACGCAGCGCGCCGCCCGCCTCATGCGTCGCGCCCAGCGCCCGGCAGATGAGCCGGCCCTCATTGTCAATATCGCCGATCTCAGCGGCCTGCATCCCTGGCGCAGCTTCGTACAGCACGGCGTCAGCAAGGCCGGGCTGATCCACCTGACCAGAGTCTCCGCCTACGAGCTGGGGCCGGATATTCGCGTCAACGCCATCGCGCCGGGAGCGGTGCTGCCGCCGCCGGGCATGGACCCGCATGGGGAGAGGTGGCAGGCGCTCGGCGAGCGCGTGCCGCTGCGCCGCACCGGGCACCCCGACTACGTGGGGCAGACGGTCGTCTTCCTGGCGCGCAACGACTACATCACCGGCGCGCTGATCCCGGTAGACGGCGGCGAGCACCTCGTCGGCGCGCTGAAGTAGGGGGTATCTGGATATAGGAGCGGGATTCCTGAACCGCAGAGGCGCAGAGAGCGCGGAGGAAAGACAGGTAAAGAACTCCTGGTTTTTCTCTGTGTGCTCTGCACCTCAGTAAGCTCAGGCAAGTCTTGTGAAGTCCGGTGGCTGGCCTCACCCCCGCTCGGCGCTGACGCGCCTCACGGCCCTCTCTACGTGTGATCCTGTTGGCGAAATGTCTCCGTAGGGGCGTACAGCAATACGCCCATGCGCACCAACTTAAGGCTTCTGAGTGCGCGGTACGGGCGGAACGCCCCTCCCCCTGGCCCCCTCCCCGGCCAAGCCAGGGAGGGGGAAACCGTCCCATCCGGCGGTCAAAGTCCCCCTCTCTAGCTCGGCTGGAGAGGGGGATTTAGGGGGAGAGGCGTGCGCAGCCAGGCTTAAGTTGGTACGGCGTATAGCAATACGCCCCTACGGGCGGGCTGTGCGCTGGCCGAAGCCCCTCTCCACGACGCGGAGAGGGGGCGAGCCGAGCGCAACGAGGCTGGGGGTGAGGCTGTTCGGCGGCGTCAACTGTGTCCTGACCAACCTTCGCACACGCCTGCGCGGCGCGCTCGCTGGCGCGCGCCCGGCCCGCAGGGTATGATCCGGGCAGACTTGCCCGCTGTTTGAGACCGGTGAGGGACTCATGGCCCTGGACAAGATCATCGTGCGCGACCTGTTGCTGCGCGGCATCATCGGCCTGAACGACTGGGAACGCGAGAAGAAGCAGGACATCCTGATTAACCTGACCCTCTTCACCGATACACGGCGCGGCGGCGCGACCGACCAGGCGAGCGACATCCTCAACTACCGCACGATCACCAAAGCCATCATCGCCCACGTCGAGGACTCGGCCTACTACACGGTCGAGGCGTTGGCGACGGCCATCGCCCGCATCTGCGTGGTGGATCACGGGGCGGATCGGGTCATCGTGCGCGTGGAAAAGCCAGCCGCGCTGCGCTTCGCCCGCTCTGTGGGCGTGGAGATCGAGCGGGAGCGCGCCGACTTTGAGTGACTTCCGCCCGGCAACGCCGGCGCTGATCACGCTCGGCTCGAACATCGCGCCGGAGCGCAATCTGCCCCGCGCGGTCGCCCTGCTGCGCCAGAACTACCACCTGACGGTACGCGCTATCTCGCGCGTTTACGAGAGCCTGCCGGTTAGCGCGAGCGGCGGGGTGGCCGAGGATCAGCCGCCCTTCCTCAACGCGGCGCTGCTGGTCGAGTCCGACGGCTACTACGGGCCGCTGGCGCTCAAGTTCCATGTGCTGCGTTTCATCGAGTTGCTGCTGGGCCGCGCGCGCTCCGCTGACAAGTTCGCGCCGCGCCCCATGGACCTCGACCTCGCCCTGTTCGGCGACTGCGTGCTCAGCAGCCCGCACCTCACCCTGCCCGACCCGGACATCCTGAGGCGCGCCCATGTCGCGCTGCCGCTGGCCGAGGTTGCCCCGGACTGGCGGCACCCCCTCACCGGGCAGACGCTGGCCGCCATCGCTGCCGGCTTCGGCGAGGTGGCGGGCATCTGTCCCCGCGACGACCTGGCGCTGTGACACTGTTCGCGCACGAGCGTTCGCGCGGAACAGAGCGCACCGCAGAAGGGGCGCAGAGAAAGAGCAGTGATTGGCTCTTGGTGATTGGTTTATTGGTGAAGGCGGCTCGGCTGCGGGTCTGTTCACCCAACAGCCAATAACCAGTTACGAAGTCGTGCTGCGAGATGCCCCGCGTTTTCCCCTCTTGTGCGCGCCGTGACATGGTGCTATAGTGCCAATAATAGGTGATGAAATCGCTCTGGCACGGGGCAGGCCGCTCCGTGTCCAGCGCGCACGCGCATTACTTAGCCTATCCAGGAGGCAGAATCATGGGACAGAATCAACCGCAACCGCCACGTAAATCGCAGTTCCAGGCCAGTGGGGTAGGAGGCCAGGCGCTGCGCGTATTGGACCAGCTTGGCATCGAAACAGGGCTGGGCCTCTGGGTGTTGATTATCGCCGTTGTGTCGGGCGTCGTCGCGGCGATCATTGACATCGTCCTGGAACTACCGACCGAGACGCTGTGGTTCATGTTCGGCATGGGCCTCATCGCCGCCCTCAACGGCCCGACCTACCTCTTCGCGAAAGGCAAGGAGAGCATCGCCGCGATGATCATGAGCGCGGTCACCGGCTTTGTGGCGCTGCTGGCCTGGTGGATCATCACCAAGATCGCTGGCGAGCGGGACTTCGGCTACAACCCGGCTGACATTCTGAACCTGCTCGAAGTGCTCGTCTGCGGGGTTGTCGTAGGGCTGCTCAGCTACGGCTGGTTCGCGCTGCTGCGCTGGCTGCCCGGCAAGGTCGGGCGCTAGGATCGCCGGACAGGCCCAGGGGGGACATTTAAGGGGCCTGTTGCCGTCGCCGCAGGAGCGCGATCAAGCCGGAAAGCCCCTCCCCCTGACCCCCCTTCCCGGCCTATACACCAAGCCAGGGAGGGGGAATGTGCCGCGCCGGGCTTTCAAGCCCCCCTCTCTAGCTCGGCTGGAGAGGGGGATTTGGGGAGAGAGGCGCGTGTCGGGGCATATCGCATACGCCCCGACGAGCCGCTTGCCACCTCGCGCAAAAAGCGACGGGCGGCTCCCCAGCCGCCCGTCTATCCCGCTTACCCTGGCTCCGTCCCCGTCACAGCAGACTGGCGATGACTACCGCCAGCAGAACCAGGCTCAGGTAGATATTGGAGACCTTGAAGACGCTCAGCGCGCGCGGGCCGCTGTACTCGGCGCGCAGCGCCCAGGAGGCGCGCCACAGCCACAGCGTCGCCGGCAGCGTCGCCAGCAGGTACGCCCAACCCAGCGACCCGTGCGCGGCCAGGGCCAGCCCCAAGACGCCCGTCGCGGCGGCGTGAGTCAGCATCCAGAAAACGGCACGCTCCCTGGCGGCGACGACGGGCAGCATGGGCACGCCCGCCCGCGCGTAGTCGGGGTAATAGGCCAGCGCCAGGCTCCAGAAATGCAGCGGCGACCAGGCGAAAAGCAGCGCCGCCAGCCCCCACACGCCGGGGTCGCGCCACGCGCCGACCGCCGCCCCGCCGCTGATCACCGCTGCGCTGCCCGCCGCTCCGCCGATGACCACGTTGAGGGCGCTGCGCGGCTTGAGCCAGATCGTGTACACGCCCACGTAGATGAACGCGCCCACCGCCAGCCACAGCGCCAGCGAGGGGTTGCCCACCGCCCAGGCGAACGCGCTGGAGCCGATCACCATGCCCAGCGCAACCAGCAGGGCGGCGCGCGCGCTCACGCGCCCCGTCACCAGCGGGCGGCGGCGCGTGCGCTTCATCAGCGCGTCCTTGTGACGCTCGATGACCTCGTTGAGCGCCGACGCCCCCGCAGCCGCCAGCGTTCCGGTGACCAGCAGCAGGGCCAGGTCGCCGCTCGACGGGGCACCGGCGCTGCCGATCAGCGCGCCACCCAGCGCGGCAAAGAGCAGCAGCGCAACTACCCGCAGCTTGAACAGGACGACGAGCGTTTCCAGCACGCCGCCGGACGCTTCCTCGCGCGGGCGAGCAATGGCAGGCTCGACGTTCGGGCGCGCAGCCGTTGTCATGATCCCTCCCTCATCGCGGCGACCTGATACGCCGCAAAGATAGCAGGCCCGGCGGAGATAGTGATGGCAGTAAATGCCGGGCGTGTTCTTTTTCGCAGATTTCTATCTTGTTATTCATTGTTATTATAGCAAGGCGACTATTCCTTCAGCAAGGTTGACTTCTTCGAGTCCTGCGAGGACGATGGGAGCCAGGGCGCGACTTGGTACAGCGCCAGACTTCCGAAGTTTCCAGAACCTCGGAAGTCTGACTCTGCGGCGGGCGCAGTGCGCCTCACCCCCTGAATCCCCCTCTCCAGCCGGGCCAGAGCGTGTTATGCACTCCACGCGCCCGGCGCAGCGGGAAGCGCAACGCCATGGGCGGCGCATTGACCCCACCCCGTGGCCCCTCCCTGCTTGCGGGGAAAGGGGCGGGGGGATAGGAGTTGAAAGCGCATAACACGCTCTAGAGAGAGGGACTGATCGCGGGCGCGGCGTTTTGCCCCGCAAGAGACTTCGGAAGTCTGGTCTTGCCCCAGGGCGCAGCAGAGCAGCGCCCTTACGCGAGACCGGCGGGGATTCGTAGGGGCGTATCACCATACGCCTTTCAGTTCCCCCGCCGCGATCTATGCCTGCCCCGCCGTCTCGCCGTTCTCCCCCAGCGCGCGATCCAGCCCCGCCGCCAGCGCCGCCAAAAACGCGGGCAGGAACGCCGCCCACACCCCCGGCGGCACCGCCGTCAGCCGGGCAAGCTGGACGATCAGCGGGTCTGCTGGCTCGTCCAGCGCAGCGATTACTTCGGCGCGGTGCCCGCGCAGCGCCCGCCACAGCGCCCGCGCCTGCTCTGTGACCCGCGCCCCCGCCCACAGCGACGCAGCGATCAGGGCCAGCGTGCCCAGCAGCGCGCCCAACAGCCGCCACACGTCGAGCATTTCCCCTGCGATCCAGGTGTCCATGCATCTCTCCCTTCTATGCGGTATGCCCTGGGTGATTTCGGATTGCGAATTGCGGATTGCGGATTTGCCAATTCGCAATCTGAAATGCGAAATTCGAAATTACAGAACCGCCAGTCCCAGCTCGCCCGCCAGCAGGCGCAGCAGCGCGTCCTTGTCGGCGGGCGACCACTGCGCCCAGGGCTTGCGCAGCGCCTCAAGCGCCGTCTGCCGCTCGCGCTCGGCCTGCTGGTCGGCGGTCAGCTTGTCCGCGTCGTGCCCGGCGACGATCTGCCCCGCCAGCTTGCGCTCGTCGGGCGTGGTGGAATCGAGCAAGTGCACGCGCACGCCGCACCCGTTGCCGCTCAGCCCGACCAGCTTCGCGCCGAGCGCCGCCGCCAGTTCCTGGTGCAGCAGGGCCAGGTTCACCGCTTCTCGCTCGAACGCCAGATCGATCATGCCCGCCATCAACTCACCTCCCTCGTTGGTATTTCGGATTGCGAATTGCGAATTGGCAAATCCGCAACCCGCAATTCACCCCGGCTCTCGCTCATGGGATTCCGAATAGCGGATTCCAGGCTCTTCAATTCGCAGTCCGCAATCCGAAATCCGCAATTCAGGTCAGCTTATCTCCCGCGCTACGAACATCGCCGGTACCTCATTGGCATCGTCCAGGTCGCTCGAATCGGCGTGCAGCGTGACCGTGCCTGCGCTGGCCTTCCACAGTAGCTCGAACGTGTGCTCGCCTGCGCTCAGCCCAGAGATGACCAGCGGCCCCAGGTTGACGACCTCGCCGATGGTCGTGCTCAGGCGGTGGTTCAGCAGCCCGCCGGCATAGTCGGCTCCCACGCGCCCCACCCCGTCTACGCGAATGTCCAGCCCGACGCGCCGCCCCACCTGGTCGGCATGAAAGACGCCCCAGAACCAGACCAGCACATCACCGCCGTTGGTGGTCAGCGTCGCCTTGAGATTCGTGCTGTCTACGGCCACGAAGTCGGTCGAGGTCGTGCTGTAGGCGGCTCCGTTGTCGCGGGTGATGGCCTGCGACGGCGGGGCCTTGAGCGCGTTCAGGTTGTCGCGCAGGTGCGTATTGAGGTTCGCTGCCGTCAGCAGCTCGTCCACCTGCCAGGTCTTGGGTGTCGTCCAGGTCATAGTCCCAGCCTCGTTGTGCTCCCCAGTTCGGCATATCCGGCGCGATCCAGCAGGGCGTAGCGGCGCTCGTCGGCGCACTCCAGGTGCAGCGTCACCGTGAAGCCGCCCGCCGCCAGTTCGTACTCGACGGCATAGACCCAGTGTGCTGCCGCGCTCAGCCCCGACGCCGCATCCGAGACGATCACCTTGTCCATCAACCCCACGCTGAAGACGCTCACCCCGCCGATCCGCGCCCGGTCGCGGACGCGCAGCCGCGCGGCGGCCAGGGCGGGCGTCTTGAAGCGCCCGACCAAGTACTCGGCATACGCCTGCCCGAAGACCGGATCGGGCTGCATGGGCAGGTCGAGCGCCAGCGCCCGCTCCTCGAAATCGGCCTGGCTGCTGGCATCGCCCGCGTCCAGGGTGATCGGGTCATAGACGCGGATCGGCTTGCCGCGCACCTGCAGGTGCGTGACGTAGAGCGGGCCGATGGCCGTGTTGGTCAGCGTGATCGCCGCGCGCGTCGCCTCGATCTCGGCGCTCAGCGCGAAGTGCGAGCTGCTGGTGTAGTCGTAGCCGGAGCCGTCGGCCCGGTCGTTGACCGTGTAATCAGTCGCCGCAACGGGCGTGAGCACGGCCAGCGCGCCCACACGCGCCCCGTTCTCGTCGTGGAACGGCGCGTAGATCGTGCGCGTCTGCCCCGGTGCCACGCGCAGCACCGTGCGCGCCGTCCACAACACTTGCAGGCTGCCCACCGTTTCGACCGGGTAGACGGTCACCTGAGCGTGGTTGATCACGCCCTCAGCGTCGAGGGCCACGTCCAGCGCGTCGAGGGGCGCGGCGCTCGCCCCCGCCCCGATGACCAGCGCCGCGCTCACCGACGGGTTCTGCTGCTGGCGGCGCGACCAGAAGGTAGCCGTCCCGTCGCGCGCCACCCAGAAACGCCCGTACACCGCCCGGCAGATGTCCGCCAGCGCATCGAGGGCGGTGGTGCGCTCCGGCTCCCACGAGCGCCCGTAGTGGGCCAGGGAGTCGCTGTTATCGGCTACGCTGAGCGCGGGCGGCGTGTAGACGGCGCGCACCAGGTCGCTCACCGCCTGGTCAACGGGCACCGTGTCGGCGTGCGGCACGCTCACACGGGCGCGCGCCAGGCGAGCGATGCCGTCGGCGCAGGTGATCGTCACCGCGCCGGGCCAGGCCCCCGCCTCTGGCGCAATGCGCGCGACCGTCCCGCGAAAGAGCGTCCAGGTGTCGCCGCCCTCGCTCGCGAGGACGCGCACCGCCCGCCCCGGCAGCAGCTTCCCCGCCAGCGGCGACGCGGCGTTGCCCGGCGAAAAGCGGCGGTCGCCGTTGTCGAGCGTCAGCGCGCAGACCCCCGGCGCGGCGACAGGCCCCCGCGCCCGCGCGAACCCGGCCCGCGCGCGCATCTGCCGGACGCGCGCCGTCTCATCGCTCCAGGTGCCGTCCGCCAACCAGTCCACTTCGACGGTGAAGGTGACAGCCATGCGCCCTCCTTTCGGTTGATGGTGATTAGTTGTTGGTGATTGGTTCTTGGTGTCCGGTTCCTGGCGGCACGGGTGCTCACATTCCCTGCTGGTAACCAGTCACCAAAAACCAACAACCAAAAACCAATCACCAATCACCCCACATACAACGTCCACGTGTGCGTGAAGACCGCGCCGTGATAGTCCGCCCCGCCGAAGGACACCACTCCCGCCCGCACCGCGCAGCGCAGCGGGACGGCCAGCGCCCCGCCCAGCGTGGGGTCGGCAGCCAGCGCCTCGACGTAAGCATCAATCGCCGCCGCCAATGCCGGGAACGCCGCGCGCGGCCCTGCCCCACCTGGCAGTGGAGCCAGCAGCAGCACATGAGCCACCGTCACAACCAGCCGTCCGTCGCCCGCGCTGAACCCGCTCGGCTCCAGCCCCGCCGACTCGCCGCCCAGTTCCGGCACGACGACCAGCGCCGGAAGCTGCGCCCGCGTCAATGCGCCGGGCGTCTCGTCCAGGGCGAAGGAGGTCACCCCGCTCACCGTCAGCGCGGCCAGGTTAGCCAGCGCCGTGCTCAACGCGCCCATGAGTCCCTCCTCTCCCTCACGCCACGCGCACGCGGACGAGCGGCTCTAGAATCTGGCGCACGTCGTCGGGCAGCGCCGGCGGGACGATCACCTCGCCGCGCAGCCCGCCCGTCCGCTGGACAAAGCCCGCGTCCGGCTGCTTGTAGAGCCAGTGCGTCACGCGCAGGCACGCCTGGCGCACGTCCTCCGGCGGCACGTAAAGGGCGATGGCCGCGCCCTGGGCGTGGCTGGCCGCCGCCGTGCCGTTGGCCCCGCGCGCGACGGTGAGCATATTGGTTGGCGCGTCCACAGCCAGCACGTGCAGGTACTCCTCGCCGATGCGCAGAAGCTGCCCCACCGCGAAGCCTGCCCCGGCTGCGTCGCTCACCGTCAGCGTCACCGCATCGGCGGCCAGCGGATCGTCCTGCACGCTGTCGCCGGAGTCCTGCCAGGCATCCGTCCAGGCGGGGTGATAGCCCCACGTCCCTTCGACGGCGATAGCTCCCAGCGGATCGCCGCCATGCACGAACGCGGCGCGCGTCCGGTCGAGCAGCAGGCAGGCGCTCACGGACTCGTTGGCTGGCTCCAGGTGCACGGCATCGAGCGGGATGGCGCTTCCGTCGCCATTGGTCAGGCTGTGCAGCACCAGCAAGTCAGTGCCGAGCAGCAGGCGAAACGGATCGCTCGCCGTGTAGTGGCGTGTCGCCTGCTGCGGGTAGAAGCGCCGCCCGGCGTAGCCCTCGATCAGCCGCGACGCCGCGCCCAGCAGCAGGAGCAGCAGGTCGTCGTCGCCGGTCTGATCGGCGGCCAGCCCCAGGTAGCGCCGCGCGCCGTCGAGTGTTGCGTAGATGGTGCTCATCTGTGCCTCCAGGTGTGCGTGTGTAGCCCTTGTTGCGCCTGGTGAGGCGCTGCTTTGCTGTGCCTGGCCTTGCCATAGACTTCTGAAGTTTCCGAAAACCTCGGAAGTCTGGCGCGGGAACGCCTGCCTGTAGGGGCGTATAGCATTTGCGGCGTGGTTTGTAGGGGCAGGTTTCGAAACCCGCCCCTACAAAGCCGATTCCTGCCCCCATCGTAAGATGCGCCCCCCGCCCACGCCCCAGTTGCCCAAGTTGCGGCCCTGACTACAATGGACACTGCATATCCTGTGCAACTG
>Ga0334890_1001884_pt1 | contig 25946 bp, 26 predicted proteins | sample GraSluR1_MG_3_FD_207220 | JGI IMG/M metagenome (GOLD analysis project Ga0334890, IMG submission 207220) | Sludge microbial communities from methane-producing bioreactor in Wageningen University, Netherlands - Granular Sludge_31_08-R1 | ecosystem: Engineered > Bioreactor > Anaerobic >... | reverse complement strand
TCTGGGCGCTTGAAAGGCGCATTTTTTTTTATATACAGGGAAAAATATTTATAGCTATGAAAAGAGGAGAAGGGTTTTATGAAACTGCGGGATATAAAGAACTTGCCGGTTTTTTATCAGGATAAAGCAGAATTAATTGGAAGCGTTGAAAAAGCTGCCATTGGAGATGACTATAAGCTGGCTTATATTGTGGTGGATATTCCGCAGAGAGTGCCGGGAATGATAATAAGAAATGATTTTCAATTAACAGAGGGCTCAATTATTTTGCATGATTTGGAGAGTATTAAATCTTATGCACATGGGGAAGAATTATCAATATATGAACAAAAGCTAGGTGACAAAGTTTTTGACAGTGAGGGAAAAGAATTGGGGGTAGTAAGTGATTTTATTGTGGCCACTGAGAGCAAAGAAGTATGGGGAGTAGAAGTATCAGCAGGAATAATTCCGGATCTTCTGGAAGGCCGCAGCGAAATATCCCTCAAAGACCTGAAATGGAAGAGCAATAAAGGCATAATATTACAAAATGAAGGGAGCGGCTGAGGGTGATAGTGAGATGCCCTGTGTGTGCGGGATTACAGGTTGGTAAAGTAGGTAATGAGCAATACTATTGCTGGAACTGTTTTCTCGAATTTAATTTTAATAAAGGTCGGATAAATCTTTATGAAGTAGCTGAAGATGGCAGCTTGATAAATATGGAGAAATCTTCGGAAATGCTCTAATATTTATCAACGTTCGTTCAAACTGAGAACGCCACACACCTTTGAGGAATTTTCAACTAATGGCCGGTGGCTTTGGGGGTGAAAAATTGAAGGCTTTCTGGAACGGCATGTTTGTGGGGGCAATACTGGGCATGAGCTTTAGTGTTTATTATCTTGATAATCAAAAAAGGCATCAAATATCGAGAAACTTGCTAGACAGATCCCAGGGAACAAAAACTGCAATAAGGAATTTTAGCGAAGAAATAATAGGGGACATTGGCAGGAAGCAGGAATAGATATGTATCTTTTTAAATACAGGATAAGTCGTTATTTGTTTTTTTTAGTGGTGGCTGCAGTCACCATTTATTTTTTGTTTCTGGTGAGGGAAGTGGCATTAAGCTTCATTTTGGGTGGAGTGCTTGCTTATCTGCTCTTTAGACCGATTTCTTATATAGAGAAAAAGGGCTTAAAACGTGTTTGGGCAATTCTATTATTGTACCTGTTGCTGCTGGCTGCCCTGACCTTATTCTTTTCCTTTGCCATACCGGCTATTGTTCGGGAGTTGGGCCAGGTAGCCTCCCTGCTTCCGGAGTATGCTGAACAGCTGCAAATTATGCTTGACAAAGTTGAAAAAATCAATATGCCTGAAAAAGTAAATGAAATACTGAATCAAAATCTTGAGCAGGTTGAGAAGTCAATTTACCAGGGTCTCAACAATTTTGTAGGGAGTTTTTATAATTTTCTTAACATGATACTCGCGCTTATTTTTTCTCCTATTTTGGCATTTTACATTATTAATGACTGGGAGAAAATAAAAGAAGGCTTTTTGAATCTGTTTTCTCCTTCTGCCCGTCACGATTTTGTTGCTCTTTCTAAAGAGATAGATACGGTACTTATAGAATTTTTGAAAGGTCACTTTATGGTAGCCGGTTTTGTTGGTACTATGGTCGGGGTTTCTGCTGCCCTTATCGGGGTAGAATTGCCTTTGCTTATTGGGATATTGTCAGGGCTCAGCAATTTCATCCCGTATTTTGGTGCGTTTTTAGGCGGGGTTCCTGCTGTGCTTCTTGCTATGTCAGAATCACTTGGGCAAGGGATATATATGGCAATAGCTATTTTTATTATTCAACAAATAGAAGGAAGCATTATTACTCCAAGGATAGTCGGGGACAAATTAGGTATGCATCCCCTGTTGATAGTATTTGCTCTCCTGGCCGGTGGCAAGCTGCTGGGAATATGGGGGATGATTCTTGCCGTTCCCCTGGCTGCGGTATTAAAAATACTTAGCAATTGGGTCTATCTAAAAGCAGTGGAAAAGGTATAATTAATAAGGGATTTGTTGACAGGGCTGCTTTTATAAAAGAAAATAAAGATTAGCAGAGTTTTATTGGGAAAAAGGAGGTTAGCCAGTGCCGACTAGCAATGAAATCAGGAAAACATTTTTAGAGTTTTTTAAAGATAGAGGACACACTGTTGTAGAGAGTTCTTCGCTTGTTCCTATCGATGACCCTACACTTTTGTTTACTAATGCGGGAATGAACCAGTTCAAGGATGTTTTCCTGGGAATTGATAAACGAAATTATTCCAGAGCAAGTACCTCACAAAAATGTGTCAGGGCCGGAGGCAAACACAATGACCTGGATACGGTGGGGCGCACTCCCCGCCACCATACATTTTTTGAAATGCTGGGGAACTTTTCTTTTGGAGATTATTTTAAGCAAGAAGCTATCGAATATGCCTGGGAATTCCTAACTGAAGTAGTGGGACTTCCCAAAGAAAAACTATGGGTTACTATTTTTCAGGATGATGATGAAGCCTATGAGCTATGGCAGGAATATACAGATGTGAAGGCAGAACGAATTATCAGGCTGGGTGAAAAAGATAATTTCTGGAGCATGGGAGATACGGGCCCCTGCGGTCCCTGCAGTGAAATACACTATGATCGGGGAGAGAAATATTCCTGTGATAATCCGGAATGCGGATTGGGTGTTTGCGACTGTGACCGCTGGCTGGAAGTGTGGAATCTTGTGTTTATGCAATATAACCGTAATGAAACGGGTGAAATGACTCCTTTGCCCCGTCCCAGTATTGATACGGGAATGGGATTGGAGCGTCTTAGTTCCATTCTACAGGGAGTAGAAAGCAATTTTGATACTGATTTATTTATCCCAATTATCAAGAAAATCGAAGATTTGACCGGTATTGAATACGATGCAGGTGATGCTGGTTTCCCCTTCCGTGTTATTGCTGATCACAGCCGCGCCTGCACTTTTCTTATTGCTGATGGAGTATTGCCCAGCAATGATGGCCGGGGCTATGTGTTGCGCAGGATACTTAGAAGAGCTGTTCGTTTTGGTCGTTTACTGGGTATGGAAGAGGCGTTTCTGTATAAAAACGTGGATGTGGTTTGTGATTTGATGAAAAAAGCCTATCCCTATCTGGAAGAAAAAAAGGAATTTGTGAAAGAAGTTATTCGGCTTGAGGAAGAGCGCTTTTTCCTTACCCTGAACGAAGGCTTGAAGCGGGTTGAAGAAATACTGAAAGAGAACCGGAAAAAAGGAAATACTGTTATAGCCGGGGAAGAGGCCTTTATGCTTTATGATACTTATGGGTTCCCCCTGGATCTGACCCAGGACATGGCGGAGGAAAACAGTTTTTCTGTTGATACTGAAGGCTTTAACAGGATGATGGAAGAACAGCGCAAGCGAGCCCGTAAGGCCAACAAAGGTGAGGATGTTTTTGCCCGGGACCGCATACTGGCGGAATTGCTCTCAGACATAGCGGAAACGGTTTTTACCGGCTATGAAGAATTAAATAGCCATTCGAGTGTTCTGGCCATAATAAAAGACAATAAATTGGTGGATGCGGCTGATAATGGGAGAGTATTGCTGATTAGTGCAAGTACTCCCTTTTATGCTGAAAGCGGTGGTCAGCTTGCGGACTCTGGAAGGATAAAGGGCGAAAATGGAGAATTGCTGGTGGATGATGTTCAAAAACTTGCCGGCCGGATAATCCATTCCGGACTCCTTAATGGCAGCTTGAGTTGCGGTGAAAATATAGTACTGGAAGTCAATAAGGAGAAAAGGCTGGCAACAGCCAGAAATCATACGGCAACCCATTTATTACATAAGGCCTTAAGGATGGTTTTGGGTGAACATGCCCAGCAAAAGGGGTCATTGGTGGAAGAAAATCGTTTGCGTTTTGATTTTTCGCATCTGGCCGCTCTGAACGATAAAGAGTTAAGCGAAATAGAACACATTGTAAACAAGTCTATATGGGATATGCATGAAGTCAATACCAGTGTTGACACTATTGACAAAGCCAGGGAACTGGGGGCAATAGCATTATTCGGCGAAAAATATGGGGAGAAAGTAAGGATAGTGCGAATATCTGATTTTAGCATGGAACTTTGCGGAGGAACCCATGTTCAAAATACCGGACAAATAGGTTTGTTTAAGATAATCAACGAAGGTAGTATCGGTTCAGGACTGAGAAGGATAGAGGCACTTAGCGGGAACTATGCTTTTGAGTATTTGCAAGAGATGGAAACAGGATTAAAACGAGCTGCTTCGTTTTTGCGTTCTACGACGTCTGAAGTAAATAACAGAATAGAACTTATGAGCCGAAATCTGAAAGATAAGGAAAAAGAAATTGAAAACTTAAAAGCTACGCTATCCAAAGCCAGTAGTGCGGATGTCCTGGCTAATGCCCGTAATATTAACGGGGCTGCAGTATTGATTGAAGCCATTGATTGTGAAGATCCAAACTCTCTTAGACAGAATGCTGAAATGATAAAAGACCGCTTGGGAAGCTCAGTAGTGTTGCTTGCTTCTGTTATTGGAGACAAGGTATCGCTGGTATGTTTTGTCAGCAAGGATCTCCTTGGAAAAGGTTTGAATGCCGGGAAAATTGTATCTGCTGCCGCCCGCGCAGCAGGAGGCGGAGGCGGAGGCCGCCCTGATATGGCCCAGGCTGGCGCCAGGGACAGCAGTAAACTCGAAGAAGCTCTGCAAACTGCCAGGGAAGAAGTGGAAAAAATCCTCAGATAAATGCAGGATTTTGTGTATAAATGTGGAAAATGTGCTTTAAGAGGAGGTGGTCCCTATGTCAGAAAACAGAGGAAAAACCGTGAATTTTAAAAAAGCCAGGGACGGGGAGGATAAAGTGCGCGCTGTTTTACAGGAGGTTTATCAAGCCCTGGAGGAAAAGGGATACGATCCTATAAGCCAGCTGGTTGGTTATATGATATCTGGAGAGCCTGCTTATGTTACCAGCTATAATGGGGCGCGCAACTTAATATGTAAAGTGGATAGGGATGAAATAATAGAGGTTCTGTTAAAGGATTATCTCCAGGATGGCAGCTAGGAAGAGGTAAGACGCATGAGGATTATGGGTTTGGATGTAGGGGAAAAACGGATTGGGATTGCATTAAGTGATCCTATGGGGTGGACTGCTCAGGCGCACTCGGTTCTGCAAAGAAAGAATCTCAAGCAAGATTTTGCGCATTTGAAAAAATTATGTCAGGAAAATGAAGTGGGAAAAATAATAGTAGGTTTTCCCAGAAACATGAACGGAACCATAGGCCCCAAGGCCCTGGAAATTGAGGAATTTGCCCGGGCTATGAATGAATGCATCAGGCTTCCCCTGGAGTTCTGGGATGAGCGTTTATCGAGCGTAAGTGCAGAAAAAACCTTATTGGAAGCTGATCTATCCCGGCGAAAAAGAAAAATGCTCATTGACAAACTGGCTGCTGCCAATATTCTTCAAACATACTTGGACAGTAAAAGAAATATTGATTAGCTGATCAGAAAAACAGCCGGATTTGACAAAGCTGGTTCTTAGACATTAGAATGACTGTAATCTGTTGAAAGAGGTGTATTTATGAGTGAAGAAGAACTTTTTGAAGAAGAATATCCTATACTGGTTTTAGTTGATGAAGAAGGAATAGAGCATCAATTTGAACTGCTGGCAGAGTTGGAAATCGAAGATGAAAAATATCGGGTTCTGGTACCCCTGGCTGATAATGATGAGGATTTGGATGATTTTGAACTGGAAGTTGTCATATTAAAGGTAGTGTATGATGAAGATAATAACGAGTTTCTGAGCGATATAGAGGATGATGAGGAATGGGAAACGGTTGCCGATGCCTGGCAGGAACTGGTGGATAGTGAGGAATTCTAGGAGTCAGCATAAGGAGCCGCGAGGCTCCTTAAATCTGCCCAATAGGCGAATCACAGCTCCTTGCCATCCGTGGCACCGCTGCACTAGTCCATCCATGGACGTCGACAGCTCCTTGCCATCCGTGGCACCGCTGCACTAGTCCATCCATGGACGTCGACAGCTCCTTGCCATCCGTGGCACCGCTGCACTAGTCCATCCATGGACGTCGACTTGTGTTATGTCAATCAACTAAGATGCCGGGGCTTTGGGTGATCCGCCCTTCATTTTTCTGGTTTTTATTTTAGATACTTATGAAGCCAAAAGGCTTCTTTTTTGATGTAATATATGAAGTTAAGGGATTGTATTATATAATTAGTATTATCTGATTTAGATATATTGGGCTGGGGGGACAATTTTGGCTAAAGAGAAGTATAAGTCAGCAGGGCTTATGGTTTTGGCAATTGTTTTGGGGATAAGTCTGGCGGTCATTCTGTATTTTTATCAAGTCCTTTATAAGGCTGATCATTTTCTGCCAGGGGTTAAAGTAGCTTCCGTATCGATACAGGGGTATAACCGTGAAGAGAGTGCTGGATTAATTGAAAGCTGGCTGGAAAACGCATACGATACACCGGTAATCTTTAATTATGGTGATTATACATATGAAAGCAGTTTAGAAAGGCTATGTCTGCCAGTGGATGCAAAGGAGATAATCAATGAAGTCTGGGAAAAGGAGAAGGAAAGAAGATTAAAAAATAAAATACTCAATATGGATGGGTCAATACCGGTAAAGTATCCCTTGAAAATTAAATATGATTCCCATCAAAAGGAAATACTTCTTGAGGAATGGAGCAGGATTTTAAACATTGAACCGCTAAATGCCATGCTGGATATTGACCGGGAAGAAGGACTCATAGTTATTCCCGGACGGGAAGGAAGAAAAGTGAATATTGATGGAACATTTTCCGCACTTCCTCAGGAATGGGACAATTATGATCTTATAGAGGCTGATATTGTAATTGAAGCAGAGAAACCTCTGGTAGATGAAAAAGCATTGGAGTCCATGGGCGAGCTTGCTTCATATTCAACCTGGTACAACGCAGCTGATTTCAACAGGTCTCATAACCTGGTTCTTGCATGTGAAGCGATAAATGGAGTTGCAATTCCTCCTGATAAAGTATTTTCTTTCAATCAGACAGTCGGTGAAAGAATTGGTGCGGCAGGTTATCGCAATGCACTTGTAATAGTCAATGGAAAATTCGAGCCGGGCCTGGGAGGCGGGGTTTGTCAAGTTTCTTCCACTTTGTATAATGCATGTTTATTGGCAGGGATGGAAATAGTTGAACGGTATAACCATGGCCTGGCAGTAGCCTATGTGCCTCTGGGAAGAGATGCTACTGTCGTCTATGGTTTGCAGGATTTTAAGTTCAAGAATATTAGCAGCTGTCCGCTATACTTGAGAGCTGTTGCCCGGGCGGGCAAATTGGAAATCAATCTCTATGGAGATACCGGATTCAAACAGCTAATAGAATTGAGTCATGTGGTTGACAGTGTGATTGATTATCAAGAAACGAGAGAAATAGACCCCGAGATGCCAACAGGTGAAGAAAGGATTGATCATGAAGGTTTCCCGGGTTATGTAGTAAGGTCTTTCCGAACCTTTTTGGATGAAAGTGGGCAGATACTAAAACAGGAACAGCTAGCCCGGGATTATTATAAACCGCTGAACAAATTAGTCTATACTGGTCCCTTGGAAACCGAGCAGCCTGAAGGCGCTGCGGAAAATGAAGCAGGAAACGAGCCGGGTGTTCATAATGAAGAAAAAACCGGGCCAGAAATGGAAACCGAAGACTTGCCTCTTGAAACGACAGATCCTTCCGGCTTGATTCCCTCGGAAGCAGAACATAATAATGGTACTGCTGAAACCGAAACATCAACCGGCTCAGCTCAAGAAAACAAGGATACTAATGATAATGGCAAAGATCAGGAGACCAATGGCAGACAATAATCCATTATATCGGAATGAAATAGATATTTATCAAAGGAAGTAGATGAAAAGGGATGAGAGCAATTAGCCATAAAAAGAATGAAAAAGTCAAGTATCTGATAATAATAACAGTACTTTTCCTGCTGGCTTCCCTGGCCTTCTTGATATGGCAAGGCTTTAATAAACAGTTTGCTCCTGTCGCTCCTGAAGACAAAAGCTATATTGATATTGTGATACCTGAGCAAAGTACTGCCCGACAGGTTGCTGCAATATTACTGGAAAATGACTTGATACATAGCGAGAATGCTTTTTATAGCTATTGCAAAAAGAATGACCTGGACAAAATATTAAAGGCCGGTCATTATCGCTTTAGCCGCAGTCAATCTCTGGCTGAGATAGTCGATGATTTGACCGCAGGCCGGCTGGTATGTGTGTCAATTACCATACCTGAAGGTTATACTGTTGAACAGGTAGGAAATACCTTGATTGAAAAAAAGCTGTGTACTATTGAAGAATGGGAAACAGCGAGGAAGAAGGATTATGGGCTGGATTTCTTACAGGACTTTCCCCGTGAGCGAAAAGAGCCGCTGGAGGGATTCCTGTTTCCTGATACTTATCTGGTGTCTGAAGACAGCAGTGCTGAAGAAATAGTTCTCTTCATGCTGGAGAGTTTTAAGCAGATCTGGGATGCCAATTTTGCTGAGGCTGCCAGCTCCAGGGGATTGAGTTTATATGATACTATAACCATAGCCTCCATGATTGAAAAAGAAGCTATGCGTAAAGATGAGAGAGAAATCATATCGGGTGTTATTAACAACCGTCTGGAGAAAGGGATGTTGTTGCAGATAGATGCTACGGTTTTATACTGTTTGGCTGAGCAAAAGAATATGGTGAATTATAGAGACCTGGAGACTGATTCTCCGTATAATACTTATAAATACTTGGGATTACCACCGGGACCTATTTCCTGCCCGGGTCAGGCATCTATTGAAGCAGCCCTTAACCCACAGAAGCATTCCTATTATTACTATGTGTCCAAAGGAGACGGCAGCCACCACTTTTCCAGGACATATGAGGAACATGTCATAGCCAAGAATAAGTACCTGGATTAAAGCAAAATTGGATAATATAAGGATATTAAAAGCCTTAAGTAAAATGGAGGATTAATAATGAAGCTTCCGGAACTGGTGCTCCCTGCCGGCAACCTGGAAAAACTAAAAATAGCTATTCTTTTTGGTGCTGATGCAGTTTACCTGGGAGGTAAGGATTTCAGTCTGCGAGCCTATGCCGGCAACCTGTCTCTGGATGAGATGAGTGAAGGAATTGACTTTGCCCATGAGAGAATGAAAAAAACTTACATAGGTGTCAATATTTTTGCTCATAATCAGGATCTGAGAAAAATCCCTGATTTTTTGGAAAAATTAAAAGAACTGCAGGTTGATGGTTTGATTATTTCTGATCCGGGAATATTACGCCTGGCAAAAAAGTATGCCCCAGGTATTCCCGTCACCATAAGTACCCAGGCCAATACCAGCAATTATGAAGCGGCAGCTTTCTACCGGGATTTGGGAGCTCAAAGGATAGTACTGGCCCGTGAACTCACCCTGGATGAGATGGAAGAAATCAAGAGAAAAGTAGAAATAGAATTGGAAGTTTTTATTCATGGAGCCATGTGTGTATCATATTCGGGCAGATGCCTTCTTTCCCACTACATGACGGGAAGGAGTGCCAATAGCGGGGCCTGTGCCCATCCCTGCCGTTACCGCTATGCTTTGATGGAAGAAAAGAGACCGGGTGAGTACTACTCAATTGAAGAGGACGAACGGGGGAGCTATATTTTGAACTCCTGTGACCTCTGTTTGCTGGAATACATTCCTCGTTTAATGGATATGGAAATAGAAGCGTTCAAGGTGGAAGGCAGAATGAAGAGCCCCTTGTATGTTGCCAGTACCGCGAGTATTTATCGAAAGGCTATTGATTGCTATTATATAAAGAAAGAGTCCTATAATACTCTGGAGCTTGATAATTGGCTGAAAGAGCTTGAAAGTACTGCTACCAGACCATTCACCAATGGATTTATTGATGGGGAGTCTGCTTTGTTGCAGGATATAAATAAAGCAGGTTTGCAAGCGAGGGCAGATTTTTGCGGTATTGTCAGAGCTTACAGAAGAGAAACGGGGATGCTGGAAATTGAGCAGAGAGCTAATTTTGGCCCTGGGGATAATCTCGAATTCTATTTGCCTGGGGGAGAAATAATAAAGCTGGATGTAGACACCATCTATGATCAGGAATTGAATTTACTGGATAGGGCACGTCATCCCCAACAAAGGGTTTTGCTGCCTGGTCCTGAAATTGTTCCCCAATATTCCATATTAAGAAGGATAGGAGCTCAGGATGAAGACTAGTATTTTTGCCCGGCTGGCCCCGGAGAACATAGATATGCTCAGCAAAATAATAGAGGCCTATGAGTACCTGGGAATAGTATCAACTCTTGAACGGGATATCGGCATGGTGCTTATAAGAGCTACTGAAGATACATATGCGGACTTGATGGAGATATTGTCATATCTCCCATTTCCTCTGGAAATAGTGCAAGAATGACATTCGAAATATAAATTGCCAGGAATAAGTACCCCTTTTAATAGCCAATGATATTATAAACGGCTTTGCGGGGGGATTTTTTTGTATAGAAAGCGAATTCTTATCCTGATGTGCATTTTCCTGGGTATCTATCTGCTGTTGCTGGGGAAAACCGCCTATTATCAGCTGATTCAAGGAAAAGATATTGCCTGGGAAGCGGTGACTATGCGCAGTAAGGAATTCGCCCTGAAAGAATATCCCAGGGGTGAAATACTGGATCGTAATCTTCTGCCTTTGACTTCTTCATCTATTTCAACTGCTGTATATGGTATCCCACAGGAATTAAAGAGGTTTTACCATAAACATTCAAATATGAGTAATGAGCAAGTCAGCCCTTATGAAGACGCTGCCAAGGCGCTGGCGGGTCTTTTGACACAGCAGGATGAGAATGAGATTTTAGCCCGGCTTGAAAACGCGGATAAACAGGGTCTGGAGTTTATAAAAATTGCATCTGATTTACAGACAGAGGAGATAGAGAGAATTAATGCGGCAAATATTGAAGGAATAGCAGTGGCACCTATTGTCAAAAGATACCGGCAGGAAGGCTTCTGTGCTCATATTATCGGATATACCGGGGGGGGAGAGGATAGTGAAGGCCTGGATGGCATGGAGAAAGTCTACAATGGGATATTGCAGGATGCGGGCAGCAGCCGCAACCTTATATCTGTAGTTGATGCAAGGGGTATGGCTATTCAGGGCTTGATGTTCAAGCTGAGGAAAGAAGAGGAAAAGGGAAAAGCCGCCATAGTCCTCACCATTGATAAACAAATTCAGGAAATAGTAGAAGAGACAATGTCAAATTATATTAATAAGGGAGCAGTTGTAGTAATGGACATTGACAGTAAAGAAATACTGGCTATGGCGAGCAGACCTGCATTTAATCCCTACGAAGTGGACAATGTAATTGAAAATGAAGATGCCGGGAGTGCCTTGACAAATCGGGCTATGAGTGCGTATTATCCCGGTTCTTTGTTCAAAATCCTCTTAACTGCTGCCGCTCTGGAGGAAGGAATTGTGGATCTGGAACAGCCCTTTCATTGCAGTGGCAGCTATGTATTTAATGAACAGCTTTCTATTTCATGTTGGAAAGAAGAAGGCCATGGTGATATAGATTTTTCTGAAGCATTCGCTTTATCATGCAACCCTTCATTTATCGAAGTTGGTCTCAGGCTGGGAAGAGAGAATCTACTGAAATATGTGGATAAGCTGCATCTGATTGATCCAGGAATTACAGGCTATAAAAACATTTATGCTTCTCATGTTAGTATAAACCCGGGCAAAGCAGCTCTGGGAAATGCCTGCCTGGGACAGCAGGGAGTGAAGGTCAGCCCGGTACAGCTTGCATCGCTTATTTCAACCATAGCTGATGACGGCTGCTGGAGACCACCTTCATTATTACGCTATACTATAAATGAAAAAGGACAAAAACACCTGCCTGAACTTGAAAACAAAAAGCCTTTAATCAGCAGCGAAACAGCCAGAAAAATGCAAAGGTTAATGGAAAAGGTGGTAAGTGAAGGGACGGGAAAAACAGCAGCACTTTCCGAGACCAGAGTTGCCGGCAAAACAGCTACCAGTCAGACAGGCAATCTTAACGAAGATGGAGAAGAAATACTGAATGCCTGGTTTGGAGGCTTTTTCCCGGCTGAGAATCCCCGCTGGGCTGTAGTGGTTATGGTTGAGGACGGAAAGTCGGGTTCTCAGGATGCAGCCCCGGTTTTCAGGGATATTGCCCGGTCAATGCTAAATTGCTATTAACACAGCGCCATGGGGATGTTCGATTATCAGGTTTTACCATTTTAAAGGTAAAGTTCCGGACGCCCGCAATAGGTGTTTGCAGCATAGATGTCAAAAATATATCCCCATAAGTTTTTCAAAACAAGATTAATAAAAAACAAAAAATATCTTGACTGTAGAATACAAAGGTCTATAATAGTAAATGATAATGATTATCAATATCTCGAAGAGATTTTGTAAATTTGGGGGGATAGAAATGGGGCCGATATTACCTTTGAGTTTTATTCTTTCTGGCAAAAATGGATTAATAAGAAAAGTGGCAGAAGGAGAAAATGTTAGAAACAGATTGACTGCTATGGGATTTGTCAGCGGTGAAGTCATAAAGGTACTGAGAAATGACCATTGCGGGCCTTTAATCATTTCCATTTTAGATAGTCGTATTGCCATAGGACGCGGCATGGCCCGCAAAATTCTGGTAGAGGAACTGGGACAGGAGGATTCTAAAAATCAACATAATTCTGCTATTAGTCAGTGATTCTACTACAGGAGAGTTTTGCATAAATCCAACATGATAATTCTAAGCGTTAGCGAAGCAGCTTTAATCGTGAGCGAAGCGAACATCAGTAGTGCCGGGAGGGTGAATCTTAAGATCCTTCAGCTTTGCCTCAGGATGACAGTGCTAATATACCTGCCTGATGATGCGAAAATATTAATTATGCAAAATCCTCATAGATGTGCAGAGATATCAGGGAGGAATAAATATGGAATACCTGATAATAATATTTTTCTTTCTGCTTGCAGCAGGCGTTTTAGTCAGGCGTACTATTAAAGCTTTCAAAGGAGAAAACTGCCACCCTTGTTCACATGATTGCGGTTCATGTGAACTGGGGAGACAGAATATACCTAAAGATATTGTTCTAAAAGAAAAGGGGGCAAAAAATTAACTGTTTCAAGGCTGGCTGTTGCATAAAATGTTAGTTTAGCCAAACAAGATTAAAGAAAGCAAGAGTGGACATAAATGGGTACTGCTGAAAACACTGCCACCCTTGAAAGGGATGCCAAAAAGCACAAAAAGATATTGACCTGAATGAACAAGGATTTTTCTTATTCTTAGTATATCTCGCTGCAGCAGCAGAACAAGGGGGGGATTATATGGCTTTGATTGGAATAAATAGGCTTGGCGAATATTTGCAACAAAAAAAGGAGAATAAGCCAAGCGGTCAGATTATCTGAAGAAGATATAGGGATTATGTTTGCTGCTCTGGGCCTGAGCCCAAAGCAGGCTGAAGGCAATTGTTCCCGGCTGCTTAACGAGGAAAAAGGAATCAGGGAAAGGAGGACTGGCTTTCATTCGCTGAATATAATGGAACTGAGAGAGCCGTAAAACCGAATGGGCAGCGAAAGCAAACGAAGACGGAGGTGTACAGATGGAAAACGGAAATCTTAAAGACCTTGAGCCTGGTCAAAAAGCAAAGATTGCAAAAATCAGCGGTACTAGCTCAATAAAACGGCGAATTATGGATATGGGACTGGTTCCCGGAGCAGAGATAGAGATGGAGCGTTATGCGCCTCTGGGTGATCCGGTAGAAATAAAGCTCAAAGGGTATCACCTTTCACTTAGAAAAGAAGAAGCAGAAAACATAGTAATCGAATGACAAAAGTGGGGAGGGAAGAGTCTTGAATGAAAAAATTACTATAGCCCTGGCGGGGAACCCCAATTCAGGAAAAACTACTATTTTTAATAATCTTACCGGGGCCCGTCAGCATGTGGGCAATTATCCCGGTGTTACTGTGGAAAGAAAAGAAGGAAGGCTGAAATTCAAAAATTTTGACATTGATGTTATCGATCTTCCGGGGACCTACAGCCTGACTGCCTATTCGCCGGATGAGGTTGTGGCACGCAAGGTTATTATCGAAGAAAAGCCTGATGTCCTGGTAAATGTTGTTGATGCTTCCAACCTGGAGCGCAACCTTTACCTCACTACCCAGTTAAAAGAATTGGGAGTGCCGGTAATAATCGCCATGAATATGGCTGATATGGCTGAAGCTCAGGGAATAAAATTCGATTATCAGCTATTATCACAATTGCTGGGAGTGGAAATAGTCCGTACAGTGGGGACGAAAAAGCAGGGGATCGAGGAATTGCTGGAAACTGTGGTCAATGTTGCCCGGAGGAAAAATGATTTGCCTGAAAAACAAGTCAAATACAGCAGTGAAGTAGAAGAAGAAATAAAGAAGATTGAGGCCCTGTTAAATGAAGATACATCAGTAACTGATGAAGCTGCAGCTTCGCTTGAAGGGATAATAGACAGCAGGGATAACTGTCTTAAGCGCTGGCTGGCTATAAAGCTTCTTGAAAATGACAAAGATGTGATAGGAACAGTTAAATCCCAGAACGGAGGAAAGCAAGTTCTGGAGCAATTGGCAAAGAGCCAGGAACAGCTGAAGAAAATCAGCGGAGAAGATACGGAAATGCTGATTGTGGATGGGCGTTATGCTTTTATTCGCGGGGCCTGTCAGGAGTCCATGACTTTTACCGAGGAAGATCGACTCAGCATGACTGAAAAAATAGATAAGGTTCTGATAAATAGACTATTGGGGCTGCCTATTTTCCTGGGTATTATGTGGCTTTTGTTCCAGTTGACCTTTACCCTGGGCGGGCCTCCCATGGAGTGGCTCGATGCAGGTTTCGGCGCACTCGGAGAATGGGCTGCTGTCCATATGCAGGAAGGACTTGCGCAATCATTGATAGTCGACGGTATTATCGGCGGGGTTGGCGGCGTAGTTGTTTTTCTGCCCAATATTATCTTGCTCTTTATGGGGATTGCTTTTTTAGAAGGAAGCGGTTACATGGCGAGAGCAGCCTTTGTTATGGATAAGCTGATGCACAAGGTGGGACTGCATGGCAAATCTTTTATTCCTATGTTGATCGGTTTCGGTTGTACCATACCAGCTATAATGGCTACCCGTACACTGGAAAATGACAGGGACCGCTTGCTTACCATGCTTATAGCTCCTTTAATGAGTTGCGGCGCGCGTTTGCCTGTTTATACTCTTTTAATTGCAGCCTTTTTCCACGAGAGTGTGGCCGGGAATATTCTTTTCTCGATTTATCTTATCGGTATTGCCCTGGCAATTATTATGGCAAAAGTGTTCAGGAAATGGCTTCTTCCAGGTGAATCAGAACCCTTTGTAATGGAATTGCCGGCATACCGGCTGCCGACAATTAAAAGCGTTCTGATACACATGTGGGAACGTTCCTGGCTTTACCTGAAAAAAGCCGGTACTATTATCCTGGCGGCATCAATTATCATCTGGACGCTTTTTACCTTTCCGATTATTGATCCGCAGGGTAATGAATTTGAAAGTGCAAATGTGCAAATGGAACAGAGTTATGCCGGACGTATAGGAAAAGCTATTGAACCTGTGATAGCTCCTCTGGGTTTTGATTGGAAAACCGGAGTGGCTCTGGTGGCCGGTTTTGCTGCCAAAGAAGTGGTGGTAAGCACGATGGGAACCCTTTATAGTATTGAGGATGAGGATGCACTTGCCGAAGAGGAAGAAGGTAGTGTTAAAAGCTTCGCTGACCGGGCCAGAGAACAATCCGGCTATACTCCTCTGGTGGCTTATGTCTTGATGCTGTTTACTCTGATATATGTACCCTGTATGGCTACCATAGCTGTATTGAAACGAGAAACCAACGGCTGGAAATGGCCGATGTTTACAATAGGCTATACCTGTGCGCTGGCCTGGGTAGTATGTTTTATAGTGTACAGGGGAGGTTTGTTGCTGGGTATTGGAGTATAATACCAGTTATGGGGATACTCTTACTTGAATGCAGGAAGAGTGAAAAAGGCAAGGGGCTATTAGAGCAATTCTGCGCTGTGTCCCCTTTGTCTGTTCCAATTATTGACAGGAGTCGTCTCGCAGTAGATTTTTAGTTTCCTGGCATCTAAATCACCTATATCCAATACTTGAAGCAAAATGCCAGGTCTGTTATAATCCCAGGATTTCCCGAGCATTTTGAAGGATTTCATCTGGGTTGAATGGTTTGGTATAATAGAGATCGGCACCGAATTCCATCCCTTTGCGTCTGTCATATTCTTCTCCCCTGGAGGTAAGCATTATTATAAATACATCTCTTATGCAATGAACTTTCTTTACCGCATTACATATTTCCAGACCGTTTAATCTGGGCATAACCAGATCCAGAAAAACCAGCTCAGGCTTTTGCTCGTAGATTATTTTCAATGCCTTTTCTCCATCATCTGCGAATAATAATTCCACTCCCTCATCCTCCAGCTCCTCCAGTGCACGCTCCAGGAGAATTTGAAAGAGTATTTCATCATCAGCGATCAAAATTTTTGGCATGGAACTTACCTCCATAGTTTTACTATACCTGTTTCACAGCCGTGCAAAAAGGCATTAACTATAAGCGGATCAAACTGAGTGCCTGCATTTATTCTTAATTCATCAAGGGCAAGCTCAAGGGGTAATGCATCCTTGTAAGAACGATTAGTAGTCATGGCATCAAAGCTGTCGGCCACAGCTACTATACGAGCCGTCAGGTCTATTTCTTTACCGGCAAGATTCTCTGGATAACCGAGGCCATCGTAACGTTCATGATGGAATTTAACCCCAGGGATAATATCGTGCAGTTGTTTAATATGCTTGAGAATCTCTTCGCCGTATATGGGATGCATTTTTATTTCCTGAAATTCTTCTTCGGTCAGCTCGCCCGACTTCAAGAGAATACTGTCGCTAACCCCGATTTTACCAATGTCATGCAGGATCGCTGCCATTCGCACCCGTTCAATAGCATCCTGGGGAAGTTGGAGTACCTGGGCAATAGCTACACTGTAAGCCATCACTCTTCGTGTATGTCCCCCTGTATAAGGGTCCCTTTTTTCAATGGTTTCAGCCAAAGTATATATAGTAGTGACAAAAGTCTCCTTTAAATCATCATATAATTTGGCAGTCTGGATAGTAGTTGCAACGTAAAAAGAAAGGGCATTAAGGATTTTTAAATCCTGGGCTGTATAATTCAATTTGGCGGTACTGCTGATGCCAATAACACCAATATTTTGATTTTTGGTTTTTAATGGTGCACATATCATGGACACAATATTGAGGCTTTTGCCGGAAAATCTATGATCTGCACCTAAGTCGTTAATGAGTTCTGCTTTACCATTGTGCAGGACATTTTCAGCTATTTCTTTCTTGGGGCCAAAAGGCTCTTCAGTATTTGAGCCGCCAAGGCTTATGTTTTCAAAACGTTTGTCGTCTTCATTATAGAAAAGAATAAAATAATCCTCGCCCGGGATTAAACGCCTGGCTTCATTGAGGGTAAGTATAGCTATTTCATATTTGTTGAGATTACCGGCAAGTTTTTCACCGATTTCATAAAAGACGTTAATCTCTTTGTACTTTTCCAGGGTTTCTTCAGCGAGTACCTTCTTTTCCAATTCTTTATTAGCCAGATAGGAAAGGAATTGAGCAACTGTTTTTGCTTGGGGTGCTGGTCCCCAAATCCATCCAATAACTTCCTTCCCCAATTCCACTGAGTACTTCTCGCCTGGCTCTATATCCTCATTACCTGTTAAACTTATTCCATCAATACCATAAATATTTATATTGATTTTCATCGCGGCAAGAAGCTCATCGAGCAAACCGCTTACTTCCTTTTTGTTTAGTAAGTGCTTTAAACTGATCTGTATCATGATATATGATTCTCCTGAAATTTTACTGCGAAAAAGAAATATAATAGAAATTAGCTGAGAAACAAAATATTTTGTCATCATTCATCTAATTGTTATTATTAGACAAAAAGGGAACAAATCCTTTTAATTAGCTATCGATTAAAGGTTTTTAGCAAAAGATAAGGTGTAAAATATTACAATAAACCCAATTACACAAATAATTGTCATGTTGTGGTTGTTTATTAATGAGAAAAACAGGCCATGAATTGCTAAATGTCGAATTTAAGTTGAAAAAAATTTTGTTCAAAGTGACTATTTAATGAAATTCTTGCAGGAATTTTTTTAGGATATGTCTAAGTCTATAAAATACAACATAAACCTGAAACTACATAAATCGAGAAAAACAAGTAATTTCGAGACTATTTGCCTGTGGCAAAGCTATGGTACATAGTCCGCCGGGTATAGTGGGAAACAACTATGCCTCCCGTATTTGGAAAGAAATTGCGCTATATACTGCTTTGTTTTATTGGCGTAAACCATCCTTTACTGGAGGTGGGTTGCGCTTTTTTTGTTAAAATTAATATTGCTATCTTCGAGCCTGTTAGCCTAAAGCATAAGCCAGGGGTAACAGGCCGGTCAGGGGATTCCCTGGCAGCAGGGTATGGGTGGAAACGCTTGTGCCTCCCGTGTTTGGAAAGAAGATATTTATTATGGGTTAAACTTTGTGATAGTACATATACCTGATCTGCTTTTATTATCAGCTAATTCCCTGGAGGGTTTTATGTACTGTAACTGCCGTTAAAGAGCTTAATCCTGGTCAGTATCGATTTTCCGATACTGATTTTTCTTTTTCTGATTCATATGAAGTCTATAGCGGCAGCCAAGTTTATAAACAGGGGGGGAGGGAATAGACAGAGGATATAGCTTTAATAAGATAAAATTTTCATTCAATATTTTTCAATTTTGAAGGGATGTGAATCAAATGAAAAAAAGAGTTGCGACGACATTTTATTTCTTGATAACTATGGCCTTATTGATTGTTTGCATAGCGGGCTGCAACACCCAAGAGGCTGGGGAACAGGAAACGGCAGATCCAGCCTCTCAGACTCGTACAATCGTCGATATGGCAGGGAGAGAAAACACGGTTCCGGAAGAGATTAATAAGGTGTTCTGTGTAACTCCGGTAGGAACTATTATTACTTATACGCTAGCTCCGGAGAGGCTTGTAGCCTGGAATTATGAAATGGGAGAAATGGAGAAAAAGTTTATCCTGCAGGAATATAGAGATTTACCCAATCTGGGCTCCTGGTATTCCAAGGGCAGTTGCAACAGTGAGGAAGTATTGAAAATTGACCCGGATATAATCCTTTTTATGGGTACCATGGATATCCAGGAAAAATCAGTTATTTCCCAGGCGGACGGGCTGCAGAAGCAACTGGATATTCCAGTTGTTTTGGTAAACGGCGAATTGGCTGAACTGGAGCAAGCCTACAAATTTATAGGAGATTTAATCGGTGAACAGGAAAAGGCGCAGGAATTGGGAGAATATTGCCGTAAAGCGGTTGCAGAGGCCAGAGAAAAAGCACAGAGTATTCCTCAGGATAAGAGGGCGAAAGTTTATTATGCCGAAGGAGCGAACGGCTTACAAACCGAACCTTGCGGTTCCAGACATACAGAGGTTCTGAGTATGGTTGGGGGAATAAATGTAGCCGATGTACCTCAAAAAGCTGGAAAAGGTATGACTGCAATATCCCTGGAACAGCTGATTCTCTGGAATCCTGAATTAATTTTGAGCTGGGGTAGTGAACATGGTGGATATTATGATGCTATCTTTACTGATCAGAAATGGGAGGATATTCAAGCTGTAAAGAACAAACGGGTCTATGCTATTCCTGCTGTACCCTTTAAGTGGTTTGATCGCCCTCCTTCGGTAAATCAAGTTATAGGCTTAAAGTGGGTAGGTAATTTGCTTTATCCCGATGTGTTTGCTTATGACATGCATCAGGATACCAAGGATTTTTACCAGAAGTTTTATCGATATGAACTCACTGATGAAGAAGTGGATGAAATCCTAAAGGATTCCATTCCAGTTTCTCAATAAGCTGCTAGTAAGATTTTTTATTTTTATCAATGCAAAATTGAAAGGATACCATTAATAAATGAAATTAAAAGAAACAAGTGGGCCAGTGAAAGGCAATTTGGAAAAGCAGAATAGAAAATATAGCTGGAAAACATTGGCTTTGCTGCTTGTGCCGCTTTTTATATTTGTGCTTTCTTTTGCTCTGGGACGTTATCCTGTTTCTCCCGGTCAATTGATTAATGTATTGGCTGCCCAGGTCTTACCCCTTCAACATGGCTGGGATCCAACTATTGATACTGTTGTATTCCAGGTGCGTTTACCCCGGATTATAGCTGCCATGCTGGTGGGAGCAGCCCTGTCATCTGCAGGAGCAGCTTATCAAGGTATGTTCAAAAATCCTCTGGTATCCCCGGATATCCTGGGTGCCTCTGCTGGAGCAGGGCTGGGTGCTGCGCTGGCTATATATTTTTCTTTCAATGTGCTGGGTATTCAATTAATGGCTTTTTTTATAAGCCTGCTGGCTGTTTTCCTGACCTACACAATAAGTATTCGCATACGACATGACCCAATGATGGCTCTGGTATTGTCCGGAATTATGGTTGGGTCGTTGTTTACGGCTGCTATTTCATTAATCAAATTTATGGCTGATCCCTATGACAAACTGCCGGCTATAACCTTCTGGCTCATGGGGAGTCTGGCGGCCATAACCTGGCAGGATATTTCTATGATTGTTTTACCAATATTACTGGGGGCTATACCTTTATATTTGCTGCGCTGGCGACTTAATGTTATGACCATGGGCGAAGAGGAAGCTCAGGTTCTGGGCCTGAATACCAGAAGGTTGAAGTTAGTGGTGATTTTATGCTGTACCTTGATGACTGCTGCTTCTGTTTCTATCAGCGGTATGATTGGCTGGGTAGGTCTGGTTATTCCTCACCTGGCTCGTATGGCAGTAGGGCCCAATTTCAAAGTCCTTTTACCGGCGTGTATTATGCTGGGCAGCAGCTATCTTTTACTGGTAGATGACCTGGCCAGGCTGCTGGCAAGTATGGAAATACCCCTGGGAATACTTACGGCACTTATTGGGGTTCCATTTTTCATGTACCTGCTATTAAACAGCAAAAGGGGGTGGAAATAAAAATGGAAATCAGAAACCTTTGCTGCGGCTATGGCCGCAGAAGTATAGTAAAAGATATTTCTTTTTCTATAGATAAAGGAGAAGTTATATGCCTGCTTGGAGCCAATGGTTCCGGTAAAACGACGCTCTTAAAGACTATACTGGGCCTCTTGAAGCCTCAAAAGGGGGAAATTTTTCTTGATAATACCAATATAAAAAAATGGTCATGTTCCCAGATAGCCAGAGTAATAGGCTATATCCCTCAAGCGCATGAACCACCATTTCCTTTTCAGGTTCGTGATGTGGTTCTCATGGGAAGGACGGCCCATCTGGCTCCCTTTGCTTCGCCATCAAAGCGGGACGAGGAAATTGCCGAAAAAGCTATGGAAATTCTGAGTATTACTCATCTCCGGGAAAGGGTCTATACGGAAATAAGCGGCGGGGAAAGGCAGTTGGTTTTGATTGCCCGGGCTCTGACTCAGGAGCCGCAGATTCTAATAATGGATGAACCTACCAGCAGCCTGGACTTTGGGAACCAGGTAAAGGTTCTCAGCCAGGTTCAGCACTTGGCAAAAATGAATATGGGGGTGGTTATGTCCTGTCATTTCCCGGAACATGCTTTTCTTTATTCAACAAAGGTGATGCTTTTGGATAAGGGGGAAATGCTCCATTTTGATATTCCTGAAAAAGCAATTACCGAAGAAAGCTTAAAAACCTTATATGGGGTTGATCTGGAAATAGTCAGTGTCAATAATCAAAAGAACCGGGAGGTGAAAGTATGTATCCCCTCACATAGTTTGATAGCGTGAGCTTATTTGTAGTTGCTGCTCAAAAACTGTTGCATTAATGTAGAGAAGCTTAGGCGTGTCATGATGAGCATCTTTGCTGATTATTTTACTTGGATATGCTGTTGAAGCATGTCCTGCAGGAATGATTTACCTGAGAGATTTGATAGAGGGTTCAGGCCCGATTCCATAAAAACATAAATTATAGGAGGGATAATAATGTGTAAAGCTAAAGTTTCGCGTATAGTGATTTCTTTTACGATAATAGCGCTGCTGTTCACCTGTTTAGCGGGCTGTGGACAAAAACAGGCCGGAGAAGAACAGCTGGCAAATACATCTGCAGGTCGTACTATAGTCGATATGGCAGGGAGGAGTCATACTGTTCCTGCTGAGGTGGATAAGATATTTTCTACCAGCCCGGTGGGTACTATTATGACTTATTCTCTGGCTCCCGATAAACTAATAGGCTGGAATTATGTATTAAGAGAGGGAGAAAAGAAATTTGTCCTGAAAGAATATCAGGATTTACCGGATCTGGGAGGCTGGTATGCGAAAGCTACCTGTAATACCGAGGAGCTATTAAAGATTAATCCTGATGTAATCATTTCTATGGGATTTATAACCGATACATCTGTTTCCCAGGCAGACAAGATTCAGGAGCAGATAGGTATTCCGGTTATTATGGTAGATGGTGAACTTGCCAATCTGGATAAGGCTTATGAATTTATGGGAGACTTATTCGATGAAGAGGAAAAGGCCAAAGAACTGGGAGAATATTGCCGGGATACGGTAGCTGAACTTCAGGAGAAAGTGAAAGGTATTTCTGAAGATAAGAAAGTCAGGGTTTATTATGCCGAAGGTGCCGCAGGTCTGCAAACTGATCCCCAGGGGTCCATGCATACCGAGGTTCTGGATATGGCCGGGGGTATAAATGTGGCTGAAGTGGTTCAAAAAGGTGGCATGGGTATGGCCGCAGTATCTCTGGAACAGGTCATATTATGGAACCCTGAACTTATTCTAAGCTGGGGCACAGAACAGGGTGGTTATTTTGAGTCCATATTTACTGATCCTAAATGGGAAAGTATTCAGGCGGTTAAAGATAAACGTGTTTATGCAGTTCCTGCCGGGCCTTTTAACTGGTTTGATCGTCCTCCTTCAATAAATCGGGTTCTGGGGCTGAAATGGGTAGCCAATCTGCTTTACCCGGATGTATTTACTTATGATATACGTCAGGAGACCAAAGACTTTTACAGCAAATTCTATCATTATGAACTCAGTGATAAAGAAGTGGATGGACTATTGCAATACTCTATTCCCCAATCGCAATAGCTCCAAAACGTAAGACGTAAGACGTCTAACGTCTTACGTCTCATTTCAATAGAGGAACGTTAGTGCGTAGTCTCTGTCAAATGCGTAGCTGATTTAGTTCGGTATTGGGATTTTGCTCATGGAGAAAAAACTACAGGATAGGAAGTACAGGAAATGGAAGAAAAAGCAATAGGTTTTGATAAAATGGCCCGGGAGATATTTGCCCCGGTTTATCCGGTTATTGCTGAACAGATTAAAGAAAAAACCGGCATAATCAAGGGTAAGTGTCTGGATATTGGCAGTGCTGGTGGTTATCTGGGTTTGGCCCTGGCAAAAATAACGGATTTGGAAATACACCTTTTTGATAAGTCAATGGATATGCTGGAGATTGCAGAAAAGAACATCAAGCAGTCTGGTCTGGGAGCAAGGGTAAAAACCCTGCACGGGGATGTACATGATATGCTCCTGGATGATCAATCTATTGACCTGGTAATTAGCCGGGGCTCGGTCTTTTTCTGGGAGGACCCGGTCAAAGCCTTTCAAGAGATTTTCCGAGTATTGACTCCTGGAGGAATAACTTATATTGGCGGAGGGTTTGGCAGACCCGAATTATTTGAGGAAATACAAAATAAAATGCAAAAAGTAGATGTGGACTGGGAAAAGGGAAGACAAACGAGAATGAAGGAGAAAAATAGCGAATATTACCGGGAAAAATTACAATCAGCTGGAATAAAAAACTTTGAAATAGAAAATGATGAGGTGGGGATGTGGATAGTGATAAGGAGGGCTGATTGATGCAGTGCAGGATATGTGAAAGGTCTTGTATAATTCCTGAAGGCAAAAAAGGAGCCTGCGGACAGTACCAGAACCGGGGGGGGAGATATTATTGAAATGTTCCCTCAAAGATATCTGGTGTTATGTCCAATTTCTATCGAGACCATGCCTATCTTACATTTTTATCCCGGTGGCAAATTTTTACAAGCAAGCACTGCCGGCTGCAATTTTGATTGTTCAGGATGTATTTCTACTGTCATAGTCAGGGAGATGGACCCGAATAGTAAAGCTATGAAGGAGATGTCTGCATCCGAAGTGATTGCCGAAGCCAAAAACAATGATTGTCTGGGAATTGCTTTTCTTATGAATGATCCCCTGGCTTCTTTTCTGACCTTTCTTCAGGTAGCCAGAGAAGCAAAAAAGGAGGGAATGCTGGTAGGCTGCTCGTCCAATGCTTATTTTACCGAATATTCGCTTTCCCAACTTAGTCCCTGCCTGGATTTTATAAATATTGGGCTGAAGGGCTTGCATGATAAAGCTTACCATAGTTGCGGTGGCAGAAGTGTTCAACCAGTATTAAGAAACCTAAAAATACTATACCAGGACGGTGTTCATATCGAAGTATCCTGTATTGCTGAACAAGATAACCGCCAGGAAATACTCAGCCTGGCCAGGCTCATTGCTGATATTTCGAAGGATATACCCCTGCAAATCATGCGTTTTATTCCCCTGGAAAAAGCTGACCCCGCCAGGGAAATCTCTATTCGGGATGCAGAATCACTGGTAGAAGAACTGAAGAAACTCTTAATTATGTCTACCTTTTCAATTCACCAGGTACTGATTGGCTCAATACTTCTTGCCCATCCTGCGGAGAAAAGCTTATTCAACGGGATTTTTATGGCCCCATGGGTGCTAAAATATTTGCCCAAGAGATAGGCTCTGAAAGCGACAATATTTGTCCAACGTGTGGTTTGGAGTTAGCAATTAAAGGGAAAAAGGGCGGCGAAGAGTTCCGGGAGGCTGGCTTCCAGGGAGGGTATCCTTTTACCCGGGCTCTGGAAATAGTGGAAGCCGCATTAATTGCCATTGGTGTTAAAGATCAGAAAACGGTAGTGAAAGCCTGGGAAAATCTTTTATCTGGCAATGGCCTGGAGCAGTTGCACCATGATATTCAGAGTCCTGAGAAATATATCGCCAGTATAAGAAAATATGGAGAAAAATATGGCTTGCTGGAAAATGCCAGTAGGCTGACCGCTTATATGGAAGCAAAGTTAACAGAGATTAGCAATGCATATCCCTTGATTCAGAATAAACCACGGGCATATTACTGCATGGGTAAACCGCTGTTTAGCCTGAATGGGGAGCGTTTCGAAAATCAATTGATGGAACTGGCTGGAGGAAGCAGTGTTAACAAGGAAATCAATCTGAAAGGGCGTCCTGGTCAGAAAATCTCGGTTTCCTGTCTGAATGCACTTAATCCGGAAGTGATATTCATATCGGCTTTTCTGTCATCTTCGAGTGAGGACTTTTATAAGGATTGTTATAAGGCGGGAGTGGATGTTGAAGCCTTACGATCCAAAAGAGTATATACCCACCTGGCTCCGGGTTGGGATTTTGGCAGCCCCCGGTGGATATTGGGCTTGATGCATGCGGCTAATATTTTGCACCCGGATATATACCAGTTTGACATGACGTTGGAAAGCCAGCAGTTTTACAGGAGCTTTTATGACAGTGATTTTATCTTATCCAGCATTAACCGTTCTTTCAGCAAACCCAATAGAGAGTGGAAATGGCTGGGTTAAGCAGTGCAGGGTAAGTTTGAACATAAAAAGAATCGCTAGCAGCCTATGTGAATATTTAGCTTCCAAATAGCCAAAAAACAAAACGGAATCATAAAGTGGCTCAAACATTTAAGCACATTTATCCAATTGAGCTCTAATTATACCGTTTGGAAGTGAATACCT
>Ga0334890_1001882_pt1 | contig 25955 bp, 23 predicted proteins | sample GraSluR1_MG_3_FD_207220 | JGI IMG/M metagenome (GOLD analysis project Ga0334890, IMG submission 207220) | Sludge microbial communities from methane-producing bioreactor in Wageningen University, Netherlands - Granular Sludge_31_08-R1 | ecosystem: Engineered > Bioreactor > Anaerobic >... | reverse complement strand
CAGATGAAGACGATCCGGCTTCAGCGACACGAGGTCTGCCCAGACTGGAACTACACGATTGATCCCAATACCTCATAACATCCGAATCCGTTTCTTTACGAGTCCTTAGCAGAAAACAACTGATTGTCAACCCCTTTCTACGAATCCCCTGCGGCGACGGCTGTGGCCAACGGTCCGCGTGCTGGGCGGCTGCGGCATGGGTGATCGCCAACGCGGACTCATCCCGGTTTTCTCTTGTCGTGTCGCGGATGCGTCGTCACAATGCGTTCCGATTGAGACAGCCCGAGTGCGCGGAGTCCGCCGGCTGAAAGGAGACGCCATGATGCCGAACGCGATGCGACCTATGGACCTCAGATTGTGCAGATTCTCAGGGATGAAAACGAGCGTCTACAGGGCGGCGATCATCGGACTGATCCTTACCGCGGCGGGCTGCGCGACCGTACCCTATGAACCCACCTCCGTAGACGACTACCCCGGTCGTTATCCCCATGCTGAGAATCCCCCCCAGGTCGTCAGGGGCCGCCCCAGCCGCATCCTCGATGCCAGCGACTGGTACTGGCCGGGCAGCCTTCTGGGCAAACTGCTGCTCTGGAACGGCAAAGTCGACAGTCACCAGATCTCGGAGGAAACGATCCAGGCCGCCATTGTGTTCTGCCAGAAGCACGATCTCGGCGATACAATGATTCGCGTCAACGCCTATTCGGTCGCCGATGAGTGGCGGCGAACGTTTGCCAACGACAACATCGGCCCGATCTGGCGGTATCCGCTGGGCTTCCTGGCGTGGCTGCAATACACGGCGCTGCCGGGACGGTTCTTCGGCGGCGACAACTACAACCCGTATTCCAACACCATCAACCTGTATTCCGACCTGGTGCCGATTGCGTTGCACGAGGCGGGCCATGCCCAGGACTTCGCCCGACGAAAGAACAAGGGGCTCTACGCATTTCTCTACATGGTGCCGTTTGTGAACCTGTACCACGAGGCGGTGGCCTCTTCCACGGCCCTCAGCTACGTGGAGACCTACGAGTCGATCGAACATCAGAAGCAAGCGTATCATCTACTGTATCCGGCCTACGGGACCTATCTCGGGGGCAACCTGGGCGGGTATGTATTCACCGCGACCTATTACCCGGTCTATCTCGGCGCTGTCGCCGGGGGGCACGTAGTGGGCCGCATTCGGGCTGCGTCGCTGTCCGAGGAATCCGCCGGCGAGGATGGGGCAGACGGCCGCAACTGATTGGACGTGCGATCCCAGGATCCGGTGGATCACTCGCCTGAGACGTTCTCGCGAACGGCCTGGTAATGCTTCTGTGGATTCTCGGCCCGCATCGTCATGGGCAGGGCCTGCCCGTCCCACTCCAGGGACACCCGGCAACGCAACCGTCGTCCCGAACGGCGCTGAAACTGGATCCATTGCCCTGATGCATCGAACAGATAGACCCGCTGCACGGAGCCTTCCTTTTGCACCAGGGCCTCGGTTCCATCCGGCAGCTCGTGCAATTCGCTGCTCTGGTCCGGGCAGAGCCACGGGACGAGCAATTCCGCAACGAAACCGTCGAGCAGCCAGCGATCCGAGAACGGCAGGGCCTTACTGATGACTTGGCCTTGGCCGTCGGGGCCGATCCGAACGGCGTAGAGCGTGCTTCCGACGTCCGAGACGCCGACGATGGAGTACCCCGAGTCCGGCTGGGGTTTCACAATCTCGGTCAGAGACAGTTCCCTGCCCGGCCAACGCACCACCGTCCGAAAGACGGCTTGCGATACATCGGGAGGTCGGCAGCTTTGCAGCAGAGACGCCTTTCGGGCCGGATCCTCGACCGCCGGGCCCAGCGACAAAGGCGATGCGCAACCCATAGCGATTAGGGCAAGGAGCGGAATGGAACAGATCAAACGTTTCAAGATGGCGTCGTCTCGACGTCGTTCGCGTCGTCTTGTTGTGTCTGGCGGAAGAAATCCAGGCAGGCCTCGGAAACCTCCGGCGAGACGAACGTTCCCTCCGGAATCGGCTTGTTGCGTCGTTCCCGGCGGAAGAGCAACTCGGTTGTATCGACCTCGGACTCGTGAATGACCACCCGCCGAACCTGGTAGTCGGGACCATCATCCACATAAATGTGGACGCCCTGGATGTACTCGGCCAGCCCTTCGCTGCGCGGCGTCAATCGAATGCAACCCGCCCCATCCTCCCAGGGCAACACACTCAGATCGAACATCTTCTGGTCCGTGTCGAAATCGCCCTGGATCCAGTGACCGATCTGACGGAGAACGCGTCCCACAGCCGTGGCGCCGGGGCTTCGAAGCAACTCCCACCGCCCTTCGGTGAAGGCATAGCACCGCGCCCTCTTGCCATCGTGAATTAGCAGCGATCGCGCCGGCGAGACGATCTCATAGCGGATGAGTCCCGGCCGGCGAAAGAAGATCATGCCTTCCGATTTGAGCGTGACGTCCAGAATCGCCAGACGCTTGGTCTGCGTGAACCGGACGGCCACGGTGTGGTAGGGGGCTCTCGATTCGCGCAGCAGCCGCAGCAAAGGCGGCTGCTGCGCCGAATCGGTTTGCTCTTGTCCGGCGTACGAATGGGGACTGCCCGCCGCCACCATCAGAATGGCGAGACAAAGGGCCCACGTCACAGGAGCGCCGGCCGCAACGGTTCTAATTCGTGATCGAAACAACTCTGCCACTGCCATCGAAGTTCACCAGCCTCGGCTCACCAATCCGACCCCTCCAGTAAGCCCACGTATTGTCATCCAGCGACGGCGTACGGTGCTTGGCGGGATAGCCCAAGGCCACCATAATGCCTTGCTTGGTCATGCCCACCATGGGCTTGCCTTGGCGGATCCCCTGCTCGTCCTCCGGCGTCAGGTCGCTGTAGCTGACCGGACTCGGAGACAGAATCAGATCAAGGTACTCGCTGCCGCTCATCCCGTCCATGTTCTTGCTGTTGTAGTCGAACAGAATCACCGTACCGCTGTCCACCGCCTTGATCTCGTATCCACGCCTCCACCTCTTAACCTCCACCTTGGTGTTGTAAGGCAGGAAGTCGTGCCCCTCGTAGTCGGTGAAGTTGGCATAGCTGGCCACGTTGTTGCTTTTTTGCGAAATATAGTGGAGATTGTAGCGCGTGTAGCGACTCTCCTGCGGCACCGTCCCGCCCGGATTGCTGCTGCATCCCGCACCTATCAGAGAAAAAAGACACGACAACACCGCAATTCCCGTTCCTGCTGCTCGCACCATGATCTTTCTCCTTGCTCTCGCGTTCATCTTGTTGGCGTCCAGTTCGTTGCCGTTTCTGCGACAATACGCGACCTGGAGAAAATGTACGTCGGCCGAAAGACCGCGTCAAGATTTTCTTGCTCTTGTTGGTCCGTGCGCCGCGAGGTGGGGCCGGTCATTCCATCACAGGTACTTTCCGAAACCCAGTACGACCGAATTGAGACCACGGTTCTCGTGGTGCAGGCCCCCGTTGGAGATGTGGTGCAGGCGCAGGGTCAGGAAGGTCGAGCCCATACGCACCCCCACGCCGGCCACGGGATTGAAATTCAGTCGGAGCCCCTGGCGTTTTCGCTGGAAGTCCGTATAGATCAATCCGACACCACCTTCCACGTAAGGGATGAACTTGGGCGTTCCGTAGGCCGGCAGGTCGTAGACCGCCAGGAAATTGCCCGACGCGACCAGCCGGGCTCCGGAGAACTCCGTTCCGACCGCGGTCCCAAGGTTGCCCTCGAAGCGAACGCCCAGGGCATCGGGGGCGTTGTCCGGTCCAACCGCCTTGTATCTGTAGAGGGCTTGGCCACTGGCGAGCGCAAACTGCATGTCGGACCAGTCATAGGCCGTCCCGAGGTACAGGCCGAGCGCCTTCTCGTGCGGCGCTTCGCCACGAAACACGGCCGCCCACTTCTCGGCGAGCCCCATTTCATCGGCTCGGACCGGACTGATAGAAGCAACCATAATGGCTATAGATACGACGATTTCGCGTCTGGGGCGCGATCGAAACGACATGAGATGACTCCGCAATTGCCTTCCGCGTCACACTTGATCGGCCAAACCCGGTTGGGTCCCCGGCCGGCCTGAGCCGCCAGGGCCGAAATGGCCACGTCGAATGCATGTCCCCCAGGCAGGCTGCCGTAGAGAGGACTGTAGGCAGTGAGCTGTGCATGGTCGCCGGCCAGACGCCGATAGGCGTCGGCGCAGCAGCGATGCCCATCGGCCCCGAGAACGAGGGCCGCGTCGGCCGGCGCCGCCCAGCGATCGCTGCGAGTCCAGAGCAGTTGATCGATCCAACCATAGGCCGCCGCGCCCCCTTCACCAGGCGCCAGAAGCAGAAACGCGGCGCCTTCACCCATGACCGCCGTCTGTTTGTCCCAGTGGAACGGCTCAATCGGCCCGGAGGTCTGTTCCCCGAAGAAACGCTCGTAGCTGTAGCTCAGCACGGGACACAGCTCGTCGACGACCCCGAACAGGACCGCTTGGACCCGGCCTTCAGCCAGCCACGTCGAGGCCGTCAGCAGCGCCGAGAGAGGCGACATCTCGAACTGGCTCACCGTCAGCGACGGTCCGCCCGATTGCAGTACGATGCTCAAATGGGAGGCGGCCGACGAGGCCACCGAATTGGAGAAAAGCGTCGGCGACGGACAGCGGCCGTCGTCCTCCAGCATGGAATCGAGAAAATCGAACGTGCTCTTCGAGGCCCCGTAGCCACTGGCGACGATCAGACCCAGATGGTTGTGATTCAACGGGGCCTTGCAGCCGGCATCCTGAAGCGCCAACGAGGCGCCCAGCACGGCGAGCTTACCGAAGCGATTCATGCGGCGCCAGTCGCCGGCGCTGATGAAGGGACGGACGGCGGCCACGTCGGCCTGATACGCCGGCAATCGACGTGGACCGGAGGGAGTCTCCACCGTCACCGTTTCGTTCGGTGCGCCGCCTTTGGCGAGCGCTTCAAGCACGGCCTGCTTGCCCACGCCGAACCCGCCGACCAAGCCGACCCCCATGATGGCAAGCGGCCTGCCGTTCATGCGTCGGCCCCCCCGAGAACCAGCACCGCGTTGTTCCCACCGAAGGCAACCGAATCGGACAGCCCGTAGCGACCTCGGACAGGGGTGTTCTCCGCCGCCGGGCGGCCGGGAAACTCAGGGTCCGGCTCCTCAAAACCGATGTTGCCCACGATCTGCTTTCTCTGCAAGCAAACGACGGTGATCACCGCCTCGATTCCGCCGGCCGCCCCCAGTGTATGACCGGTGAAACCCTTGGTCGAGCTGAAGGGGACCTCGGCAAACAGTTCGGGAAAGAGGCGTCCTTCTACGCGGTCGTTCTCCGGCGTGGCCGTTCCGTGGGCGTTGATGAAATCGATATCGCCGCAGTCCAATCCTGCCTCGGCCAGCGCCAGGTCGATGGCGCGCTTCAATCCTCGCCCGGTCGGCTCCGGAGCCGAGATATGGAACGCATCGCAGGCATTGCCGTAGCCGCATAACCTGGCCTGCACGACCGCACCCCGCCGCCGCACCGAAGACTCCGATTCCATCACGACGATCCCGGCCCCCTCCCCCAGATTCAGGCCCTGACGACGCCGGTCAAAGGGCCGACAGGCCTCGCTGTCGGTGATCAGCAGGGACAGGAAGCCCGCGTGAATGACATTGCAGAGCATATCAGCGCCGCCGGCAATGGCCACATCGCAGACGCCCGCCCTGATCCATTCGGCTGCGTGACCGATGGCGACACTGCCTGAGGAACACGCATTGACGATCGTCTGGCAGGGTCCGGACAGATCAAAGGCCCGGGCAACCATCGAGGCCGGATTTGTTCGAAGATATCGTCGAATCGGTTCGATGCCGGGCATCCGCCCTTCTCGGAAGTGACGATAGAAGGCTTCGTTGTTCATGGCGCTGCCGACGGTCGTCCCGATGCAGACACCGACGGTACGGCCAACGAGGGCCTGCTGCGTCAGTCCGGCGTGCGTGAGTGCCTCGCGCGCTGCCGCGACCGCCAAGCGCCCGCAGCGCTCGCATTCAGCCCCCTCGAAGTATCGTGGCGGCGCATCCTGGGGCGCCAATTGGAAGACGGGATAACGACGCTCTCCCACAGATCGGTACTGAACGTTGCGCTGTCCGGCGAACAGAGTTTTGGCGACCTCCGGAACCGTACCTCCCGCGGCGCAGAGACAACCCAGCCCCGTGATCGGGATCGCCTTGCTCGCATGCGTCATCCCTGCAGGTGCTCCTCAATGAACCCGGTCAACGCCTGGATGGAGGCGAACGCTTCTCGGCCCTCGGTCATATCCTTGATTTCGACACCGAAATGTCGCTTCACCACGACCACCAATTCCACCGCATCAAGCGAATCCAGACCCAGACCCTCACCGAACAGCGGCGCGTCATCCCGAATCTCGTCGGGCGTAACCTCTTCGAGATTCAGGTCTTCGACAATGACTTCTTTGAGTTTCCGTGCTATATCCATAAGATCGTGCTCCTTCTGATGACGACATTCTACCGGGTGTTCTCGCGGGAGCAATGGAATTCTCAGGATGATCCTCCTGATCAAGCGCCGAGGCGGACGATTGATCCGAAAGGGCCACTGCAATGAATCTCTTGACTTCCCTGGTGGCGCTTGGAATAATGCGCTGCATGGCCTTCCTTTGCGGGGATGGAGCCTGTCGCAATCATCAATCGGAACTGACAACAATCTTAGCAGGAGTTATTCATGAAAAGAGCGATTCACCGCGAGAGCCGGAGTCTTAACGTCCTGACGGCATTTCTGGTCATGCTCCTCGTTTTCGGAGCGCTCGGTTGTGGAAAGAAGGAGCCGGCGGCGCCCGACCCCGATGCACCGGCCGTCAGCGCACCGGATGAAACGGGCGCGATCGACATGGTGCCGGTCCAACCCGCACTCAAGCCGGATGCAAGCGCCGTGGTCGCCACAGTCAATGGCGAGCAGATTACCCAAGGCCAACTGGACCAGAACCTCGATCGGCAGATGCGACTGGCCGGCGCGCAGCTTGGGAACCTGCCTCCGGCCTATTTGGAGCAGTTCAAGCAGCAGATGAAGCAGCGTATACTCGAATCGCTGGTCGGTGAAACACTGCTCGATCAACAGGTCGAAGCGGCCAACATCGAGGTGACCGAGGCGGAGGCCATTGCCGCAATCGAAGAGCGTGGCGCTCTACAGGACCCGCCGATCACCGTCGAGACGCTCCGCCAGATGGTCGAATCGCAGGGCGAGAGTTTCGACGAGTTCAAAAAGCAGTATCGGTCGAACCTGGCCAGGCAGGAGTTCATGGAAATGCAGTGGGCCGGGAAGATCGACGTCAACGATGCCGACGCTCAGGTCTACTACGACGAACATCCCCAGGAATTCGAAGCGCCCGAGCAGATTCAGGCGAGCCATATCCTGATTGCGGTTGACCCGAACACCAGCGATCCGGACGATGCGAAGGCCACAGCCAGGGCCAAGGCAGAGAGCCTGCTCGAGCAGATCAGAGAAGGCGCTGATTTCGCCCAACTGGCCGGGATGCATTCGAGTTGTCCTTCAGCAGCCGGAGGCGGCGACTTGGGCCTGTTTGGCCGAGGCCAGATGGTTGCACCGTTTGAGGAGGCCGCCTTTGCCCTGGAGCCGGGCGAGGTCAGCGATGTGGTGGAGACCCGATTCGGTTTTCACATTATCAAGGCCACAGGGCATCAGGATGCCCAGAAGGTTCCGTTCGAAGAGGCCAGACCGGACATTATCGAGCGGCTCACGATGCAGAAGAAGCAACAGGTCGCGCGCAACTATCTCGAGGAACTCAGAGACAAGGCGACAATCGTGTACGCCGAGGGCTTTGAGCCGGCACCGATGGCCCCAGGCGGGAACTGAGTTGTGACCGCGATTCGGCGGACTGTGATCTCACAAGAGGGCCCTCCCCATTTCGAGGGGGGGCCCTTTGTCATTTGATGAGAGAACAAGCAATAGTGTAGAAAAGGCCTGTCCAGTGCCGATATACCCATGAGATGGACAAGTGCCCGGAGGGTTTATGCTCCTGCGGCAATGGATATTATAGGACTCATTGAAGGGGGTGCGATACGGTGGCCCGGAGCAGGAAGTCACGGTCGAGCAAGAACAGACACAAGGCCATCGGGGCGGGGGTCCGCCTGGCGCTGTTGTGCATCGGGATCGTCGTGTCGCTGGTGCTGCTGTTCAGTTGCCTGGGCTTCGATATCGGCGACCCGCCCAGCCCATACGTGTATCCGGCGAACGATCCGGCGGCCAACTGGTGCGGCTCGATGGGGGCCTTTGCGGCGTTCTACCTTCTGTATTACATCGGCCCCGGGGTATTCGTCCTGCTCGTCTCGCTGCTGTGTTACCTCCTGGTCCGGATCAGGAATCGAACGGTGGACCAGGTGGTTTTTCGCTTTGTGGGGATGGTTCTGCTCACTGTGGCGGTCTCGGCGACGTTCTATTTCTTCTGGCCGCACAAGCTCTACACCTTCCCTCTCGGTTCGGGTGGAGTGCTCGGTGTCTCGGCGGCCACGTTCCTGCGAGACCATTTCGCCGTGCTCGGCACATTCATTCTCGTCTCCGCGATCTGGGCGGTCGGCCTGGCGCTTCTGGCCGACAGCGTGATCATCGGCGTGCTGGCCGCCTGTGGGATTGCGGTTCGGCGCATCGTCGGGGTCGTCGTGCCGGCCTGGTCGGTGGCCAAGGAGCACTCCGAGGCCCTGACCGAGATCTGGCAGCGGCTCAGTGCCCGGCAGAAATCGCTCGCCCTGGCCACCGACGGCAGCGCCGAGGTGCGCGAAGAATCCGCCGATGAGTACGCTGATGACGAGGCCGATGAAGAAGAGGATGGGTGTGAATATGAAGAGGAGGAAGCCGATGAGGTCGAGGCCTCTGAGGACGGCCCTGTCGCGGCGCCGGTGAAACGTCCGTTGCCGATGGAGGTGCGCCGTCGCAAGGAGAAACGCGAACCGCCGGCCTTCGTGCAGCCTTCCTACGACGACTATACGCTGCCCCCGATGGAGTTGCTGGCCGAACCCGAGTATGGCTATGCGGCGATTCAGGAGAAAGTGGTCAAGGCCAAGGCCAGCGCGTTGGAGAAACTGCTGAGCGAATTCAACATCAATGCGCGGGTGGTCGCCGCCGAGACCGGACCGGTGGTCACGATGTTCGAGCTGGAACTGGCCGCGGGCATCAAGGTCAGCCGGATCACGAACCTCTCCAACGACATTGCCCGAGCGCTCAGCGCCGGCGCGGTCCGCGTGGTGGCCCCGCTGCCGGGCAGACACACCATTGGCATCGAGGTGCCGAACAGCGAGAAGGAGAAAGTCCGCATCAAGAGCCTGATGGACCTGGGCGGCACACGGGCCAAGAAGATGGAGGTACCGCTGTTCTTGGGCAAGGATTCCTCCGGCGAGGCGCTGGTCTGCGACCTGACCCGGATGCCGCACCTGCTGATCGCCGGCACGACCGGCTCGGGCAAGAGCGTCTGCATCAACAGCATCATCGTCAGTATCTTGCTGACGAAGCGTCCGGACGAGGTCAAGATGATCCTGATCGACCCGAAGATGGTCGAGATGACGGCCTACAGCACGGTCCCGCATCTGATGTGCCCGATCGTGACCGAGACTCAAATGGCGGTCCAGATCCTCGAGTGGGCGACGGTCAAGATGGACGAACGATACGCGCTGCTGGCCGAGGCGCGCGTCAAGAACATCGCGGAGTACAACAAGCTGGGTGCCGAGGAGATCATCGCGCGGTTCAATCCGAGTACAGCGGACGAAGAGGCTCAGATTCCCAAGAAGCTGCCGTACATCATGATCGTGATCGACGAGCTGGCCGACCTGATGATGACGGCGTCGAAGGAGATCGAAGGCTACATCGTCCGGCTGGCTCAGAAGAGCCGGGCGGTCGGCATCCACATCGTGCTGGCGACGCAGAGGCCTCAGGCGACGGTCGTCACCGGGTTGATCAAATCGAATATGCCGTGTCGGATCGGATTCCGCGTCGCCGCCCGCATGGACAGCCGGATCATCCTCGACCAGAACGGCGCCGAGACACTGCTCGGCGAGGGCGACATGCTGTTCCTCAAGCCCGGCACCAGCGACCTGATCCGCGCCCAGGGCACGTTCCTCGACGAGATGGAGATTCGCGGGATCATCAAACACCTCAAGGAGATCGCCCAGCCGCAATTCCATCCAGAGCTGACACAGCTCAAACGCACCGACGCCGGTGAGATGCCACGCGATGAACTCTTCGACGAGGGCGTACGCGTGGTCCTCCAGAGCAAGCGGGGCAGCGTGTCGCTGCTCCAGCGGAAGCTCAGCGTCGGCTACGCCCGCGCTTCACGCATGATCGAAATGATGGCGGCCGCGGGAATCCTCGGCGAGTACAAGGGCAGCCAGGCCCGCGAGGTGCTCATGACGCTGGAAGAATACGAGGCCATTCGCAACCAGATGGATGACGACGCTGAGGCCGGCTACGCCGATCTGACCGCCGACGATGAGGAACGCGAACACGCCCGCGCCTACGCCAGCGAAGGCCAGCAGGAGTACATCTCCAGCACCGCCGACGATGACGAATAGGCCTTCAGGCTCATGTGGGTTTCCGCCAGGCGAGCCGTGAGAGGGCGGTTCCGGGGAACGGCATTGCGACGTTCGAGGACACGCTGTGGCACCTCAGTTGATGGTTTCGGCGGTGTAGCGGGCGAGCAGGCCGGTGCGAACGGCATGGCGGTAGACGCGAATGAAGAGCCCGCAGGCCAGCAGGATGTGCAGCCCGGCCAGAGAGAAGGCCCACAGCAAGTCGGTCCAGACGAGCGGCGCGTCTGCGAGAATCGCTCGCATGGATTCGAATACGTACGACGGCGGCAACAAACGGGCCACATACTGCATCCAGGTCGGCAGGATCGCCACGGGGTAAAAGACGGCGGCAAACGGCGAGAGAACCGCCGGAATGGGCCAGGCGAACCATTCGGCGGCCGGCCCGTACCGAAGCACCATGGCGATCGCGAAGACGCCCAGCGCGATGCCGAAAAGGAACAGCACCAGCAGGAACGGGATCAGCGCCAGGCCGAACACGAGAAACGGCAAGCCAAACAGCGCCACCGCCAGAACGAGCATCACGGCCAGGCCGATCGTGCTTGTGGCGATGCTCGATATCACCAGGCCCGTGAGATACTCAGCGATCGACAGCGGCGTCGCGAACAGGTTCAGGAAATTGCGGGACCACACGTCCTCGAGAAACGTCGTCGTTACCCCGAACATCACCCGGGTGAAGAAGTTCCAGAACAGAACCGCTCCCACCAGAACGCCGACGAAATCGATCTGGGGCGCGGTGACAACATTCAGATACCGGGTGATGAATCCCCACAGAACGATATCGACGGCCGACCATACAAACAGGGGCAGCAGGCGCGCGGGGCTTGTGCGGACGAGGTAGAACCGGCGCAGCAGGATCGCCGCGATGGGCCGAGTGCGCATCATCTGCCGTTTCCTCCGAGGGTCAGCGGCTCGCGCGCTACGGCGATGAACAGCTCTTCGAGGTTGTCTCTACCGTAGTCGGCCGGAAGGGTCCTGGGGTCGCCTTCGAGCAGGACCCGGCCGCGGGAGAGAAACAAGACGCGATCGCAGACGCTCTCGACCTCGGCCATGTTGTGGCTGGTCCAGAGTATGCCGACGGTCTCGTCGGCCACGAAGCGCCGGATCGTCGTGCGGATGTCGCGCGCGGTGGCCGGGTCGAGCGAGGCGGTTGGCTCGTCGAGCAGCAACAGCCGTGGCCGATTGAGCAGGGCCTTGGCGAGTCCCACGCGGGTCTGTTCGCCGGAGCTGAGGACGCCGCACTTGGTATTGCGGAACTGCGCGATATCGAATTTCTCAAGCACCTCCTCAATTCGTGCGGCCAGGTCGCAAACGCCGTAGATGAGCCCGAAGACACGCAGGTTCTGGTACACCGTCAGGTTGCCCGGCAGCGGCGCGTAGACCGCTGCGAAATTGGTACGCTCCAGGGCCCGACGTCGCTGGGAAACGGTGTCGCAGTTCTCGATCCGAATCATCCCGGCCGTCGGCTCCAGGACGCTGAGGATCATGTTGATGATCGTGGTCTTGCCGGCCCCGTTGGGACCGAGCAATCCGACCACCTGGCCGTAATCGACGTGGAACGAGACCCCGTCCACCGCCATCGTGTCGCCGTAGACCTTGCGCAAGTTCACCAGCGACAGCGCCTTCACAGGCGAAGGCCCTGCCGCCGATGCGGATCGTCCTGGCACGCGTTCTTTCGGCATATTGGCAGCAGATCATACGCACGCCGCCTCGACATGGCAACAAGGCTTCTGCTCGGAATGCCCACAGCACAGGCGAGCGGATCGACCGGCATGGCCCGATGTGGTAAGATGGGCCGATGAGCAAGGATCTCAAGGGCAAAACGCTGGACGAGCTGAAACGGCTCGCGGTGGACCTGGGGCAGAAGGCCTATCGCGCCGAGTACATCTTCCGCTTCCTGCACGCGAAGAACGCGCGGGCCATTTCGGACATCACGCCGCTGAGCCAGGCATTTCGCCGGGAGTTGGACGAACAGGGTTATTTCGTCTCGCAGCTCAGGACACTCGATTGCCCGACCGACCCGGATGGGTCGAGGAAGTACCTCTTCGAACTCGCCGACGGCGAACGGGTCGAGTCGGTCCTGCTGCGCGACGCACAGCGGCAGACGCTATGCGTCTCGACGCAGGTCGGCTGTGCGATGGGCTGCGCGTTCTGTGCCACAGGCCGGATCGCCCTGCGCCGCAACCTGACCGCCGGCGAGATCGCCGATCAGGTCAATCAGGCCGAGGCCGACGCGGGCAAGATCCACAATGTGGTCTATATGGGCATGGGCGAGCCGTTCGAGAACTACGACGCCGTGCTGAAGTCCGTCCGCATCCTGAACCATGCGTCCGGTAGGAACATCGGTATCAGGCACATTACGATCAGCACCTGCGGCATTGCGCCGGCGATTGCACGACTGGCCAAGGAGGACGTCCATCCCCGACTGGCGATCTCGCTCAACGCGCCAAGCGATTCGCTCCGAGCCCGCATCATGCCGATCGCCCGGAAGCACCCGCTGGCCGAGCTGTTCGAAGCCGTGCGCACGTACCAGGCGCGAACGCAGCAGCGGGTAACCTTCGAATACGTGCTGATCGACAAGCTCAACGACTCGACGGCCCACGCCCGGCAGCTCGTCATGCTCCTGCGGGGCCTCTCGTGCAACGTCAACCTGATCGAGCACAATCCCTACCCGGGCTGCGCGCTGGCCGGCAGCAGCCGCGACCGCATCGCCCGGTTCGCATCAGCCCTCAAAGACGCCGGCATCGAGACCGTCACCCGTTTCAAGCTTGGCCGCCACATCCAGGCGGCCTGCGGCCAGCTCCAGGCCGGCTATGGCCGCTCGTAGCTGTTCATAGTTGTTCGTAGTGACGCCGTAAGGTGTTACCTTCCGTTCGCGGTGACACTTCGGTCCGCATGTATGCCCTCACGGGCACACTACGAACGGATCAGCGGAGTTTCAGGGTGGCCAGGGCCAGGGCGGCGAAGGCGGCGGCCATCAGCCAGAAGCGGACGACGACCTGCGGCTCGCTCCAGCCGGCCAGGTGAAAGTGGTGGTGCAGCGGCGCGCAGCGGAACAGGCGCTTGCCCCGGGTGTACTTGAAGTAGCCCACCTGAAGCACCACGCTCATCAGCTCGATGACGAACACCCCCCCGATGACCAGCAGCAGCAGTTCGTTCCGCGTCACCAGGGCGCCGTAGCCCATCGCCGCGCCGAGGGGCAGCGAGCCGACGTCGCCCATGAAGGTTTGAGCCGGATAGCAGTTGAACCACAGAAAGCCCAATACCGCCCCCAGAATCGCCGCAAAGAAGATGCTCAACTCCCCGGCCGCGGGAATGTGAGGCAACAGCAGGTAGCTGGCCCACGTCACCGGTGTGGTCCGGGCCATCGTCTCGGACGCGACGTAGCAGAGGAAAGCCAGCACGATGCTCATGATCGCCACGCAACCGGCCGCCAGTCCATCCATGCCGTCGGCAAGGTTCACTGCGTTGCTCGTCGCCGAGATGTAGAAGATGGCGATGAAGATGAACGTCCAGTTGGCCAGCATCAGGCCCTTCTTGTAGAAGGGCACCCAGAGCAGCTTGGCGTCGGGGATATTCGCGAAGTCAAAGTACAGGAACGATGCGATCAGCACCGCGCCGGCGATCTGGAAGATCAGCTTCTCCCAGGCGTGAAGACCGTCGCGACCGCGCTGACGGGCGACGGCGGTCAGCTTGAGCCAGTCGTCGATGCCACCGAGGATGCCGAACCAGAGCAGGACGAACAGCGCCTTCTGAACGAACGGGTTGCCAAGCTCGGCCCACATCAGCGTGGAAAGGGATGCCGCGCAGAGAATGATCAGCCCGCCCATCGTGGGGGTATTGGCCTTCTCTTTGGTCAGCTCGTTCAGGGCGGCGTGATGGAACTCGGGTCGGTCCCCGATCTTCTTGCGCATCAGCCAGCGGATGATCCGCGGCCCGATCACCAACGCGATCGCCAGGGACGTCAGGATCGCCATGACCGCGCGGAACATGACGTACTGATACGCGTAGAAATGCAGCGTCTCGCTCAGGAAATTGCTGAAATAACGAAGCAGATGGTAGATCATGTGCCGTCGATGGATGGTTGTTGATCGCTGGACCGCGCTAACAACAATCGATCATCCATAATCCTTCATCAATTCCCGGACCACGCTCTCCAGCCGGGCCGCACGCGAGCCCTTGACCAGTATTATGTCGCATTTCCCTACCAGCCTCCCCAGATTATCACAGAGAGCGGCCGTGTCGTCAAAACAAACTGCCTGCAGATCGTGTTTCGACGCCTCGCGGGCGGCGGCAACGGTGGTCTTCGCCGCCTCACCGACGCCAATCAGGACGTCCACCCCTGCGTGGGCGATGTCACGTCCGAGTTCGGCGTGCAACGCTTCGCTCTGCGCTCCGAGTTCGGCCATGTGGCCACAGATGAATACCGTGCGGCGTTTCGCATCCTCCTCCGCCTTCGGCCGCAATCCGGCAAGGATCGCCAGGGCATTCTTCATCGAGGCGGGATTGGCGTTGTAGCAGTCGTTCAGCACGGTCAGCGTGCCGATCTGCAACGGCTCGGCGCGCATCGCCACGCCGGGAAGCGTCCGGAGTCTGTCGGCGAACTGCTCGATGGTCAGGCCGAGCGTCTCGCACGCTACCCAGGCCGCCAGCGCGTTGTCTACATTGCCCGGCCCCGGCAATGGCAGTTCGGCCGGCGTGCTACGGATGCGAAAACGGCTTCGCAGGCCGTGGCAGACAACATCCTCGGCGCGGCAGTCGACGTCTGACGACTTGCCAAATGTGCGAAACGGCCTGCCGAGACGGCGACAGGCAGCCGTCAGGATCTCGATATCGCCATTGACGACGAAGACGCCGTCATCCGCGAGGCCTTGGGCAATCGATGTCTTCTCTCGGACGATGGCCTCAATGTCGCCAAATCCGGCCAGATGGGCAGGGTGAACGTTGGTCACAACCGCCACGTTCGGCTGGGCGATCCGCGTCAGATATGCGATCTCGCCCAACTGGTTGGCGCCCAGCTCGGCGACGATGACCTCGTCGTCGGGCTCCGCGTCCAGCAGCGTCAGTGGCAGACCGATCGTGTTGTTGAAGTTCTTCTGCGCCTGGTGGGTCTTGAAGTGTCCGCTCAGAACGTGGTGCACGATCTGCCGGGTGGTGGTCTTGCCGACCGAGCCGGTGATGGCGACCACCTTGTAGCCCCCGGCCCTGCGGTACTCCCGCGCCAGATCGCCCAAGGCGACGATCGTGTCCTCGACCTTCAGCACAGGCCCGGCGGCCTGCACATCGCGACTGACCACGGCACAGGCCGCCCCCCTGGCAAACGCATCGGCCACGTGGTCGTGCCCGTCAAACCGCTCACCCGCAATAGCAAAAAAGCAATCGCCGGCGTTCGTCGTCCGCGAGTCCGTGCTGATTCCCGTGATACGGGGTGTCCTGGCTCTCGCCGAGTCCGCCTGACTCACGACGAACGCCCCGACAACCTGGGCCAAATCTTCGATGGAAAGGTCTTTCACCCGTTCTGTCCTGCAATCCTTCTTCTGCCCAACGAGCCACATCCCTGTAGTTGGTGCCAGTATAGGCCTCGGATTGCTGGAAATCAACTGTGCAAGGCCCGTTACCCGCACCGAGATCCTCGTCCCAGTTGCCGTTGTCTTGGGCGCGGATAGATAGTATTATAGGATGAGATTCGAGAACACAGTGGAATGAGGATCAAGGGAGAAGCCAATGTCCATGAAGTGGAAGACATTGTTGTGTAGCGACCGGCCTCGCCCTTCGACGAGCCAGCGAGATCACCGTGCGCAGTTTGAGCGAGACTTCGATCGTACGATCTTCTCGACGCCGGTCAAGCGGCTGCAAGACAAGGCCCAGGTCTTCCCGCTTGAGCCTCACGACGCGGTCCGCACTCGGCTGACACACTCTCTGGAAGTGTCGTCGGTTGCCCGTGGCCTGGGAATTGCGATCGGACAATGGCTTCTTGCTGAGAAGCTCATTGAGCCCGGCATGGAACGCTCGATCGAAGCGATCTCAGCGACGTGTGGCCTGATCCATGACTTGGGCAATCCGCCCTTTGGCCACTCTGGGGAAGATGCCATTCGCCAGTGGTTCGACACTCGATTTGGTGAGAGCGGCCTTGGTGGAGAATTACATGGCAACAGTCAACTCGTCCAGGATCTTCTGAAATTCGACGGCAACGCACAGTCGCTCCGTTTGCTTACCAAGCTTCAGATTCTGGCTGACTTCCACGGGCTGAATCTGACATTCGGAACCCTGTCGGCGTCGTGCAAGTATACTGCACCGTCCCACGAGGCGGGCGGCAACGGAGCCCATCCGAGATCGAAGCCCGGTTATTTCGCATCTGAGAGTGACGACGTTCGCCGAATTCGGGAAGAGACCGGCACGGGCGACGCCAGGAATCCCATTGCCTACCTGGTCGAAGCGGCCGATGACATCGTGTACTCGGTGGCGGATATCGAAGATGCCGTCAAGAAGGGGGTGCTTGCGTGGCATCCACTTGAGGACGATTTGAAAAAGACGGACCATCCGAGCATGGAAGCCGCGTTGATCAGAACGAGGAAGATCCTTAAGGCGGAGACTGACAAGATCCCCGAGGATCTGAAGGACGATATCTGGGCCTCCGCTTTCCGTACTTCCGTGATTTGGGTCGTCGTGGAGGCTGCCTTAGATGAATCTAAGGAGCAGTACGATGCGATCATGGCCGGACAGTACAGCCGGGAACTGGTCAAGGATTGTGAAGCCTGGACGCTTGTCAAGAAACTGAAGGATGTAGGGAAGACGCAAGTATATTGCACCCCCTCGAATCTGAAACTTGAATTGATGGGGCGGCATGTGATCTGTGACCTCATGGACGTATTCTGGGAGGGAGCGAAGGTGCTGCCCATTAATGGCAAGCTTCCAACGACGAAGACATTTCCAGGCAAGGTGTGTGCGTTGCTTTCGGATAACTACCGGCGTGTGTTCTGCCACTCCGTCGAGACGATGCGAGACCTGCCCCAGCAGTACCACCGGTTCCAGCTCGTGACGGACTATGTGTGCGGAATGACGGACACATTCGCCAAGCGGCTTCATACAGAGTTGATGAATGGATAAACGCGCTGAAATATCTCGACTCAAGGCGATGTTGCTCAAAGACGTCGCCTACTTGTGTCGTCGCCGTGACGGTCTTTGGAGCGAGCCGATCGTGCGCACGCTTCAGGACCTTCGCAGGGCGAACGTCCGTGCCGTACTTTTTGGCGGCACGTTGAGGTCGCTGCTATTGTCGCGGTTACAGGATCGGCGTTTCGGACGGCCTCGCGACATCGACATCGTTGTCGCGGACACGAGTCTCGATGCGTTGCGAGAGAGGTTCCGTTCCATCACGAAAAGAGAGACAAGGTTCGGGGGACTTCGTCTGGAACGCATGAACTGGCAGTTTGACGTGTGGCCGCTCCATCAGACGTGGGCGTTTCTCGAAGATGATCGATGGGAACCACGCTTTTCTGCGCTGCCGCGGACAACCTTCTTCAATCTTGAAGCGGTAGCGGTTGATGTCTGGGTGAGGCCGGGCCAGCGAAGGGCTGTCTACTCCGGTGATGATCAGTTCTTTGAAGGCGTGATATCGCGGACGGTCGAGGTCAACCGAGAGGAGAATCCGTTTCCATCCCTGTGTGTTGTACGTGCGCTTGTGATGGCATCGTCGACGGGATTCGCGATCGGCCCCCGCTTGGCTCATTACCTGAGCATCAATGGTCCCGCTTCGTCTGACGCTGAGCTTGAAGAAACGCAGTTGAAACACTATGGTCAGATACGTTGTGATGTTGGGACGATGCGCAAGTGGCTGGAGCACGTGTCATCCTTATATGCCGAGAACAATGATTCCCCGATCTCTCTTCCCACATGCGGGCAGTTGAGTCTGTGGCCTGAGAGTGAGGCAGACCGAGCACGCTTGAATCTCCACGTCCTAACAGATGCGAGGGAAGGCGCAGACCGTTGCGTCGACTCTTTGAAACATGGGTGACTTGGGTTCGTCTGACCGCTTATCGCTCTCGTGACACAGTTGCTGCTGCCTGTAGAATGCGATAGATCTTTGGGGAGAGTTCTTTCATCGGCGTCCTCTGAGGCACTGCTGGGCGACTTCTTTGTCGCTGAAGTGGGTCTTCTCGGTGCCGATGACCTGGTAGGTTTCGTGGCCCTTGCCTGCGATCAGGACGATATCGTCTTTGCGGGCCTTCTGAATGGCCCGTTCGATGGCTTTCCTGCGATCCGCTTCGATCTCGATCGCTTCCGAGGTGCCACTGCGGAAGCCGGCGACGATGTCTTCGATGATCGCCTCGGGTTTCTCCGTGCGTGGGTTGTCGCTCGTGACGATCACCATATCGGCCAGGCGTTGGGCGACGTTGGCCATTCGAGGCCGTTTGGTTCTGTCGCGGTCGCCGCCACAGCCGAAGACGACGATCAGCCTGCCCTTGCAGAGCGGCTTGAGCGTTGCCAGGACGTTCTGCAAGGCGTCGTCGGTGTGGGCGTAGTCGACGAGGACGGAGAACTCGTCGGCGCCGACCTTCTCCAACCGTCCGGGAATGGCCTTCAGTGACGAAAGTCCGGCCGCGACGGTGGGCAGATCGAAACCGGCGGCCAGGCAAAGTCCGGCAGCCGCCAGGTGATTGGCGACGTTGTAGGCGCCGAGCAGCGGTGTGACCACTTCGGCCCGACGGCCGTCGTGTTCGAGCGTGAACCGCGCGCCGGCGACGGTCATGGATTCGACGTGGGCGGTGATGTCGGCTGGCTCACTCACCGCGTACCAGCAGAGCCGGGCCTGTGTCTGCCTGGCGATGGTCTCGGATTGCGGCGCGTGCCTGTTCAGGACGGCCGTTGCCTCCGGCTCCAGTGCGGTGAACAGACGCATCTTGGCGGCCAGGTAGCTTTCTTCGGTCTTGTGGTAGTCGAGATGGTCGCCTGAGAGATTGGTGAACGCGGCCGCTCGGAAATCAATGCCCGCTATGCGGTCCTGGCTCAGGGCGTGGCTGCTGGCCTCGATCACCATGTATTCGGCGCCCGCCTCGACCATGCTGTGCTGCATCTCGGCGATGGTCAGCGCGTCCGGCGTCGTCAGGGAGGCGGGGGTCACACCCGATCCGGTGTCGTAGACGACGGTTCCCATCAGGCCGCAGCGCTTGCCGGCGTACGTGATGCACGCGTGGACGAGAAAGGCGACGGTCGTCTTGCCGTTGGTTCCCGTCACCGCAAGGTTGGTCAGCTTCGAGGCCGGCCGGCCCCTGCTCGCCTGGGCCAGGAGCCCCGCCGCCCGAGCCGAGTTCTCCACAACGACTGCCACAGCGGCGGCCGATCCGTGGTCGCGGTCCTGGCAAACGACATACCGGGCGCCGTTGGTGAGGGCCTGCTCGATGAATCTGTGTCCGTCGGCGGCACTGCCCGCGATGGCGACGAAGATATCGCCTTGCCGGACGAGACGAGAGTCGGTGCGCACCTCCGGCGAGGCGTCGGAAGAAACCACTGCCAGCAATTCATCGAACGTCATGGTCGTATGTATCGGCAATCGGGGCGATTTGGGATGAAAAACGGGGCTGCTGCGCGTACAATCGGCGTTGTGGGGCGAACAGGTCCCGGCGTCACCGGTATGGAGTATCGAGTCGAATGGCAATCTTGAACGTCCCCGGCGACGTTTCGGGAAGGACATGACGACCATGAGAAGAGTTCTGAGCATTATTGTGTTGTTGGCCGCGGGGTACGCGCCGGCCTGGGCCGAGCAGGAAGCCGAGTACCTGGCGGTCTTCATGCAGGGCAAGAAGGTCGGCCACGCAATTCACGTGCGGGCCGTCGAGGGCGACGAGGTGACGACAAGCGAGGAGGTGAGCATCACCATCAGCCGCCTCGGCATCCCGATCACGGTCCGGATGACCGAGACCAGCGTGGAGACCACGACGGGGCGGCCTCTGCGCTTCGAGTCGGTCCAATTCCTTGGGGCCATGAAGATGACGGTCTCCGGGACGGTTCGCGACGACGGTGTCGTTGAGGTGACCAATTCCTCTATGGGGATGCAGCAGAAGAGCACGATGGACTGGCCCGAGGGCGCGGTGATGGCCGAGGGTCTGCGCCGGATGACCCTCGAGAAGGGACTGACGCCGGGGGCCGAATACCGCATGCGGATATTCAACGCCGGGATCATGCAGGCCATCGACGTGGTCGTGTCCATCGGGGCGAAACAGGAGGTGGACCTGCTCGGTCGGGTCGTCAAGCTCACCGAGGTCACCAGTACGCTGGTCATGCCCGGCGCGGGCCGCGTTTCCAGCACCAGCTATGTTGATGACGATATGCGGGCGCTCAAGAGCAACATGCTCATCGCCGGGATCGACGTCGAGATGATCTCCTGCGCCAGGCAATTCGCGCTGGGCGATAACGATGTGCTCGAATTGATCGGCGCGATGTTCATCGACAGTCCGGCGCCGCTGCGCGATCCGCGGTCGGCTTCAGCGATCACCTATTGGCTGGGGCCCACAGACGCCGAAGAGTTCACCATCCCGACAATGGACAACCAGCAGGCCGAACGGCTCGACGACGGCACGATCAAGCTTGTCGTTCGACCCGTCCCGTCCCCGGCCGGGGGAACGTTCCCCTACGAAGGCGATGACCGAGCGTTGCTCGAAGCGGTGGCGCCGACGCGGTTCCTTCAGAGCGACCGCAAGGAAATTATCGAACTCGCACGAAAGGCGGTCGGCGATGCACGAGACGCGGCCGAGGCGGCCCGTCGGATCGAGACCTTCGTCGCCGACTACATCGACGACAAGAACCTTTCGGTGGGCTATGCATCGGCGGCCGAGGTCGCGGCCAGCCGCCAGGGGGACTGCACGGAGTTCGCCGTCTTGACGGCAGCGCTGTGCCGGGCCGTGGGCATCCCAGCACAGGTCGTCGTCGGGGTCGCCTACGTCGACGATTTCGCCGGCCATCAGGGCTTCGGGGGCCACGCCTGGGCGCAGGCGTACATCGCGGGTCGATGGGTCGGTCTCGATGCAGCGTTCAAGAGCGGCGGTCGCGGCGGCTACGGCCCCAGCCACATCGCCCTGGCCGCAGGCAACGGCGATCCGGCCGAGTTCTTCAACATAGCCGGCGCCCTCGGCCGTTTCAAAATCGAAAGGCTCGAAGTCGAGCAGCGCCGATAAGACCGATCCAGAGCGGCCATCAGGCCGACGTTGGCGAACTGTCTGCCGAAACAAAGCTGCGAGGGGTGCTATGCAGAAGACGATGGTGTTGTTGGCGGTTGCTTGGTATGGGGCAGCGCTTGGGCAGGTCAGGGAACTGCCCGCACGGCCACCGGGGGAGTTCTTTCCGCTGACGGCGCGGGATCATCGCGACGCGGCTTCGTTCAAACATGGTGAGCCGGCGATCGGGACCACGTACTTCTATTGGTACGACATCGACAGCAACGCCCATATCCTCAACGCCGACGGCTCCGACGCGATGACGACGCACCCGGCCGATACAAGCGACCTGAGCTACAAGCGAGCCTCCTGGCACAAGCGAGAGCTGCTCGACATGATGGACGCGGGGATCGACTTCGTCATGCCCGTCTACTGGGGCGTGCCGGGCGACTATGAGGGCTGGAGCTTCGTGGGCCTGCCGCCGCTAGTCGAGGCACACAGCGAGCTGGAGAAGGCCGGCCTGCGTCCGCCGGCCATCGGACTGTTCTACGACACCTCGATCCTGCGATGGAACCGCTTCAACGCCGACGGCAGCAACTACCACGTGGACCTGACCACGGACTTCGGCAAGCGCTGGTTCTACGCGGCCATTCGCGACTTCTTCAGCCTGATCCCGCCGGCCAAGTGGGCCCGTATCGATGGCAAGCCGATCATCTTCCTTTATGAAGCCGCGTTCGCCGCCGAGCAGGACCCGGAGCGGCAGTTTGCGTTCGTCAAGGAGCGATTCAAAGCCGATTTCGGCGTCGATCCGTTCATTGTCAAGTCCTCCGGATGGCAGGGACAGGCGGATGCGACGTATTCCTGGGGTGGCGCGGTCAACGGACCGATCCTCTTCGAGGACATCGCGGCGCTGGGGCCCGGCTACGATCACAGTGCGGTGCCGGGACGGCAGCCTCTGATCGTGGAGCGGCGGGATGGGCAGACGTATATCGAGCGATGGACAAAGCTGCTGCAACTGCCCCCCAAGCAGCGTCCCTGGATGGTGCACGTCGAGACGTGGAACGAGTGGCACGAGGGGACCGATGTGGCCCATTCGCGGGAATACGGGCGAAGCTACATTGTGCTGACGCGGCTGTTCTCCGACATGTGGCACACGGGTACGCAGCTTCGATTCGGCTCGCCCTACGCCGAGGCCGATCGGCTCGTCTGGCAGCCCGAAGCGCCCGAGGGTCTGACCCTGCGCCCCAGTGGCGGCGACGGCAACTGGCGGCGCATCTCGCACGATGAGGGTAAGGCGGTTGTCACGCGACCCAATCCGCACTCGGAAACGGCCCGCTATTTGTACTTCGATGTGGACGATGCGTTCGCGTTCGGTGTCCGGGGTAAGTCCGTAGAAGTGGCGGTCACATATCGCGATGCGGGCTGTTCATCATTCGGTATCGAGTACGACAGCACGGTCAGCGAAGGTCCTCTGGCGGGGGCATTTCGCCCGGCCGGCAGTGTCACCTTGACAGGCAGCGGGGAGTGGAGAACGACGCGCTTCGCGCTGTCCGATTGCCGGTTCATGGGCCGATGCAACGGCGTGGACTTTCGCCTGGTCGCCACCGGGAAGGACATGGAGCTCGTCGTGAAGCACATCGAGGTCGCCAAACCGTAAGACCGTAAGGCCGCACAGTTTTTTGCGTTGACGTCGGGGCCACGGCAGGGTAGGCTTCTCTCCGGCACATCATACGTATACGTATGATCTATGGAGGCCGCGATGGCTACCGGGCACGACATTGCGATGGGTTTGCGGGCCGCGTATGCAAGGATGCACCGCCAGAGCAACATGGCTGTGGCGCCCCATGGCGTGACGATCGATCAGTTCGTGCTCCTGGCCCTGTTGGCCGAGCAGGACGGGATCACACAGCAGGAACTCGTCCGTCGGGCCTCCTCCGACGCCAATACGGTCCGGGCGATGCTCGTGCTCCTGGAAGACCGCGAGTTGATCGCGCGCGAACCCCATCCCACAGATCGCCGTGCCCGTCATGTCACCCTGACGTACAAGGGCCGGCAAGCGCTCGACCAACTGCGGATCGACAGCGAGCCAGTACGGCAGCGTCTGGTATCTGCATTGACCCCGAACGAGGCCGACCTGCTGGTCGATTTCCTCCGGCGCATTTCCGACGCCATGGCCCAGGAGAACGGCGGCATCGCCGCCGCCGAAACCAAACGAGTCCTGAAAGGAGAAACACGATGAACACGCCGAGAGCAAGGACCCCGCTGATCGTTGCTACGATACTGGCATTCACGTGCCCGTCGCAGGCCCAGTTCGGCCGGCAGGGTCCACAGGTGACGTCGCCCGAAGTGGCCGCCAACCGGCAAGTGACGTTTCGCATTTTGGCGCCGAAGGCTGAGAATGTGCTGCTGGCCGGCAGCGACATTCCCGACCTCGGTCGAGGGGCACAGATGAAGAAGGACCCGAACGGCGTCTGGGAAGTGACGCTGGGTCCGATCGATCCGGGTGCATACCGCTACAACTTCAACGTGGACGGCGTCTCGGTGATCGACCCGCGCAACCCGGCCACCAGCGAATCTAACGCGAACACCTGGAGCCTCGTGTACGTTCCGGGTTTGGACTTCATGGACACGAAGAACGTGCCGCACGGCGCTGTGGCGAAGGTGACATACTGGTCCACGTCGCTGGGGCGCTTCCGCCGCATGCACGTCTACACTCCGCCGGGCTACGAATCGGGCCAAGGCACGTACCCAGTCTTCTATCTGCTGCACGGCGCCTCCGACTGCGACGATTCGTGGACGTCGGTCGGCCGGGCCGGCTTCATCCTGGACAACCTGATCGCGGCCGGAAAGGCCAGGCCAATGGTCGTGGTCATGCCCGCCGGGCACACGGGTCCGTTCACGTTCGGCCGCCGACTGCCCATCGATGAGTTCACCAAGGACTTTGTCGGCGACATCATGCCGCACGTGGAGAAGAACTACCGCGTCCATACCGACAAGGCGCATCGCGCCATCGCGGGCCTGTCGATGGGTGGGGCACAGACGCTCAACATAGCGATTCCCCACCCGGACAAGTTTGCCTATGTGGGCGTCTTCAGTTCGGGCATCTTCGGGATCGCCGGTGGAATGGGCGGCGCACCCGAAGGGCCATCGTGGGAAGAGCAGCATAAGAACATCCTCGGTGGCGCGGAACTGAAGAAGGACCTCAAACTCGTCTGGTTCGCCACGGGCCGAGGCGACTTCCTGGTTCAGACCTCGCGCGCTACGGTCGAGATGCTCAAGAAGCACGGACTGGACGTGGTCTACAAGGAAACGGATGGGGGCCATACGTGGACGAACTGGCGCAACTATCTTAACGAATTCGCGCCGCAACTGTTCCGGTAGGCCATCTCATCCATCGCCCTTTCCGGTGATGGATCGAGGGATCCGGAACGTAGGGCGAAGCTTCAGTTCTGGGAGACGGAGAAGCTGGCGTCGACCTCGGTATACATGTCCCACTTGACCGGCATCCACGCTGAGATGGTTCCGCGACCGGTGATCCCTTGAAAGCGTTTCGTCCCTTCGACGAAGACGATGGTGCCAACCTGCTTGGCCCCGGGCTCGCCCGAGGCGTCGATTTTGGCCAGAATGCTCGAACCGTCCTCGAAATCGTATGTGACAAACCCCTGGTGGTACTGCTTGCCGTTGGGCGAGGCGGTGTGGATGACCCACCCGTTGAGCCGGGCGAACTCGCGGTCGCCGACGACCACGAAGCCGGTCCGGTGTACCGCTTCGAGGGCCGCCATGCGGCCACCGGCCAGGCGCGTCTCCTTCGCATACGAGAATTCCCTCCAACGCGTCAGCTCCATCGAGGTCTGGGCCGGGCTGAAGCTGCTGGTCAGTCCGAGAATCATCGCGATGCCAAGGCCGGCCATGATCAAGACCGGGCGGTTGGTCCTCGAACGGCGGCACGTCTCCTGCTCCATCTTCGGAGCGATCAGGCTGTGATGGATCATGGGTGTCTACCTCCAAAGCATCCAGGCCGTTATGAGCCGTCTATCGGCATTCGGGCCGGCCCAGATAAGCACAACCGCGGTGAAAATCCCCGTCCGACACGTGGGATCGTGCCGTGCCCCCTCAACGGGTGCACTGCACGTTTGTAGGTAGATTCTAGGCGGCCATGGGGCGGTTCTGCCAGAAGCGGTCCCATTCGCCGTTGAGCCAAGTGATCCGCAGGGCCAGCGTCGCCGAAGAACCGGGTCGGGTC
>Ga0334890_1001881_pt1 | contig 25962 bp, 25 predicted proteins | sample GraSluR1_MG_3_FD_207220 | JGI IMG/M metagenome (GOLD analysis project Ga0334890, IMG submission 207220) | Sludge microbial communities from methane-producing bioreactor in Wageningen University, Netherlands - Granular Sludge_31_08-R1 | ecosystem: Engineered > Bioreactor > Anaerobic >... | reverse complement strand
AGCCCACTCAAAAACTATTTTGAGTGTTTTGCAACCAGGTAATGTTGATTACAAAGATGAAGCATTATACTTGCAAGAAGCCACTTCCTAAATTCCAGTTAGAATTTAGGTGGTGGTAGTTCACATTTACAAGCAAAGATTTAAAAATCATTATTAATTTAATTTTTCAGTGACTATTTTAGTTTTGTAGTTGTGCGTCTATAATGAAAAAATGAAAAGAAGTTCAAGAAGATGGAAAAAGAAAGGCCAGATGCGTTGGAAATGGCAGAAAAAGATTATGAGAGCAAAGAAAAGGAAAGAAAAAAATAATAGATAATCTTTTTTTTTGTTACAATTTATAGTTGTTTGTTAAATTTGTTGTTGTTTTTTAAAGAGGATGAAGTGTTCGTTCTCTTCTATGTTTTTTAATGTGTTGAATTTTTTGTATTCTTTTATGTATTCGTTGCTAAGTGTTATTTCCTTATCTTGTAGTGTAATTGTTTTTGATTTGCTTTTGTTGATTGATTCTATTATGTTGTTATAATTGTATTTAAATGTTGATTTTATCATATGCTTGTTTGCTGAAATAATTATTTTATAATCGTTAAGTTCTTCTATTGTTTGAATTTTTGTTGAAATAAGGTGTTTAAACTTTTCATTTTTTAAAAATATGCAGAATCTGCTTTTATTTCTGTACTTATTTATCTGAAAAATTTTGGTCATTATGTTTATTGATAATTTATTTTCATATTTTATGTTTGGTTCTTTGTATTCATTGAAATATTCATAGAATAAAGTTATGTACGAATTTGATTTATTTTTATCTAAAAACTTAAAACATCTTAATATGTGCATAAAATTTGTACTGATTAGATATAAATCACAATCATCTTTTTGCTGTTGTCTTATGCTTATTATAAGATTAGAAATGTGTTTGTTTAACTCTTTTGTTAATTTTTTGATATTATAAGATTTATTAAATTCTTCATATATGTTATAGAACAGAGTATTATAATAGTAAAAATAGTAATTTAAATCGGTTTTTGGATCTTGTTCTTTGATTTGTTTGTTTCTTTCTATGCTTTGTTTAATTAAAAAAGATAATATTTTGTTTATTTGTCTATCTATTTGTGATATTTTTGTTTTATTGTCTGGTTCATACATCTCTATTGAGTCTATTTGATTTAAAAGCAAGGATTTTATTATCAGTTCGTTTGTGCTTTCAAATTTTAAAAGGTTATTTTCATTTTTTTCTTCTAAATTATTTATTATGTTTATAATTTTTTTACTAAAATATTTTTGTGAGAATTCTATTTTTTGTGCACTTGAATGTTCTAAGAAGATGTTCGATAAATATTGCATATTGTTTTTGTATTCAAGTCCGCTTGTCTGAAGAAAATCATAGGAACTTTCAAATGAATAAAAAGAACCATTATATTCCCATAATGGCATTATGATGTTAGAATTGTTGTCTGATAATTTTATGATATTACTTTCTTTTTCCAAGATGTTTTTTAAACGTTCAAAAGAGGTATTGACAAATTTTTTACATTCACAAAGTTTTTCAATAATTTTTTCTTTATTTATTTCTAAATATATGTCATAATCTATATCGTTGTATATTCTTTTAAAGTTTTCATCGATTGCTATTGTTTTATCTTGCCTTATCTTTAATATAGGGTTTAAAAGCGTTTCTATTGTATTTTTATCATAAATGTTTATGTGAGTATCCTTTATGTAATTGTTTTCTATAAGACTTAATGGTGGTATTTTTAATTTCTGAGCTATGCTAAAGTGTTTTTTTGAAAAGTTAGGAATAAAATTGGTAGGATCTATATTATCATCTATTATGTGTATGATGTTAAGTTGTAAATTTAATTTTTTTTTAATATATTCTCTATAGTGTATCATAATTTCAGCTTCCTCAAAAATATATTTGAAAGTTTTTCCTTTAAGATATTTTAATGGATATTCTTCTACGTTTTCTGTTACTATGAAATTGTTTTTTAGCATTTCAATGATTTTGTTTGTTGCAATGTATTTTTTGTTTTCTATTTTGAATGTAAAAAGTTGTGAATCTTTTCCTACTATTATTGTATGTGAAAGTATAAAATTTAAGGGTTCATCTAAAATAAGGAGTATTTCATTGGAAGATAAAGTTGCTGGAATTAGAAAATAATCAGTTTTTTTTGTTTTAAGTTCTATCTCTTTAATGTTTAAAATTCTTTGGTTTAGCTTATACTTTATGTTATATTTTTTCGTTAATAAGTTTTCTGATATTAAGTTGTTTATAAGTTTAAAAAGAATGTTATAGTTCATTTTTGCATTATTATGTAATCTTGCTTATTTTCAATTGTAACATCTGTATTAAAACCAATAAGATTTTGTGTGTTTTTTGATGATTGAATTTGTATGATATCTTCATCTTTTGTTACTTTTACGTCTGTTTTTATGTATAGAATTGAATTAGGTGGAATTATGTTTGATAATGCACTATATTGATATCCTAATATTTTGGTTTCTATTCTGTCAGGATCAGACATTGCAAATATAGCTGTACTTATTATAAGCAGAATACTTGTTGCAAGAATTATTTCAAATATTTCAAATACACTTAAATCAAGAGAATTTGTCATATATTTTAGAACGAGTTTTTTATTTAAGTTAGTATGGTTCTATTTTTTAGTAGTAAAAAAACAAGTTATTGTTAAAAATAAATGGGTTGGTTTAGTATAATCTTGAATTTTATCAGAATGTTTTTAAATTAACAGCGTGTTTCATTATTATGGATTTGACTTTTTTTTCAAACAATGTTGAATTTTTTGTTTTTGTGTTTTTTTTGACTCTTTTATTGATATTTAAACGAAAGAGACTTACAATTCAGGGATCTTTTCCTTTTTTGTACATGCTTTTGTATAATACTAGGCTTGGACTTGATAAAATGAGTGAATGGTCTAAGAAAATGCCTAATTTTTTTAGGTATCTTTCTTATTTGTCTATTTTTGTTGCAATATCAGGAATATTTATATCCACAGGGTTTATGATATATCAATTAAAATTTATAGTTGATAACAACATTACATCAGGTGGTGGTTTTGTGCTTCCAATAAAGACTGAATCAGCAATGGAAGGTGCAGTGCCTATATTTTATGTTCCTTTTTGGTATTGGATAATTGCATTATTTGTGCTTATAATTGTTCATGAATTTGCTCATGGTGTTATTGCTGAAAGATGGAAGGTTAAGATTAAATCTAGTGGTTTTGCTTTTTTAGGCATAATAATACCATTAATTCCAGCAGCTTTTGTTGAGCCTGACACAAAAAGCTTAAATAGCAAGAAATGGTGGCAGAAAATTGCTGTTTTAGGAGCAGGTTCAATGAGTAATTTTATTTTTGCAATATTGTTTTTTTTTGTTTGGATTGGAATGTGTGGTCCATTTATTGACTCTACAATGCAAATAGGAGATATTTCATTTTCAAATGTTACTTCTCAGAGTGGATTTAACCAGTATAATATTAGTTCAGGAAATATTGTTGCAATAAATTCTGTTTCAGATAAAGAATTTATATTGTTAAAATTAAAGAATATATCTATTGATGAGCCTTTAGATATAACTCTTGATTCTGGGACATATCTTATCAATCCATATTATGATAATCAAAGTAACAGAACTATGATTGGAGTTTCTGGCTTAAAATCAGGGTTAGTGATTAAAGATGAATTTGAAATACTTGGCAATTTTCCAATATATTTTGAAAGGTTATTGTTTTGGTTGTTTTTCTTAAATCTTGGTATTGGTATAATGAATCTTTTACCTATATGGATAACAGATGGAGGACAGGTTTCATTAGTTCTTCTTGAAAAAATTATGAAACCTAAAAGAGCTGTACTTATATATAATATAATAAGTTTTTTTACACTTATTACAATAATTTTTACTTTAAAATCTTCCTGGTTGATTAAAATAATTTCAATAATTTTTTAAACATTTAAATCAATCATTATATATGGCATTAAATTTTATTAAAAAAGGTGTTGCGTATTCTTTCTTGATTGGCTTAACAATATCGCTTGTTACATTGATGATAATGTTTTCATTCATATTTTTAATGTATGATGATTATAGTTATTCAAGTTCTGTTTCAGAATGTTCATTATTTATGAATAATGTTAATGGAAAAAGAGCTTATTTTGGAGAAGATTTGAGTACTATAACACCAGTTTTTGTTCATAATGTTGCATCATTATGTCCATCTAAAAAGGTTAATATTAATAAAAACGATATTGATGGTGCATTGAGTCTTGCTAATGATTGTTATAAAAAGTTTGGAAAAGGGTACGATTTTTTGGGTGCTAATGTTAATAATGCGAATTTATGTATTTATTGTGGAAAAATTACTGCAAATGCAGATATTGCAAATTTTGCTTATGATTTTAGTGAAAAGAGCAATAATCAAATTTATGACTTTTATACTGTTAATTCGAACTCAAATAATATGAATTCATTTTATTTGTCATTTGAGAACTTACCTTTAGAGCTTAAAAGAGGTAATGAAGTATATGTTTTTTATACTATATTTAGAGATTCATCACAGCAAAGTTTTTCTTCAAAGGTTTCTTCTTTTATCTCAAAAAATTTTGCAAAAATTTCTACAGTTACATCATTTGTAAATTATCATATTGCAGAAACAGATTTAGAAACATTTTCAGGAATAATACTTGCAAAGGATTTAGAGTATGATAAAGATGATATGCAGGTTAAATCGTTTAATACCATAAAAGATTGTGATCTTATAGTTCCTGAATACGAATATTAGTTAAAAAAGAATAATGATTCAAAACCAAGCCCTTGGATTTGCAAAGTCACTTTGTTCGTTGGTTTGTTATCACAAACAACTACGTTCAAATCCCTAATAGTTTGATATTAGTTAAAAAAGAATAATGATTCAAAACCAAGCCCGGGATTTGAACCCGGATTGAAAGAGCCACAATCTTTCGTGTTAACCTAATTACACTAACTTGGTCATCAAACGATGTTAACAAATGTTAATTGTGTAATTATTATAAATTTTGTGATTTTTTTTTAATGATAGAGAGTTTTGAAAAACTTAAAGGGAAGGAACTTTTTGTTTTTTATTCAAAGTAACACAATAGTTTTATATATTGTAAACCTTGGGACTTTTGTATGAAATCTATTTTTAAACAGTATGATGTAAGAGGAGTTTATGGGCAAGAACTTACTAAAAAAGATGCTTACATGATAGGCTATTATTTTGTTAAAAAAACAAATATTTCAAAATGTAAAGTTTCTATTGATTGTAGGCTTTCTTCTAAGGATCTTGCAAAATATATGATTTTGGGGCTTAAATCTGCAGGTTGTGATGTAATATATATGGGTTTAAATTCAACACCAGTATTTTATTATTCTTTGTTTTGTGATGATTTAAAAACTGGAATTCAGATTACAGCATCACACAATCCAGCAGAGGATAATGGTTTTAAATTTGTTTTTGAAGGTAATTCTTTTGATTATGAATCTGGTTTAAAAAAATTGGAAGTTGATGTGCATGATGATCTTTATAATGCTTTAGTCAAATTTGACTCAATGGTTAAAGAATATGAGGATATGGATTATGAGTCTTTTATATTAAATAAAACAATACAAAAGAATTATCTTGAAGATTATGTTGATTTTATGTCTAAGTTTTTGGATAAAATTATTGATGATGCTTCAATATTGGCTTTAAAAAAGTTGAATATTGGTGTTGATTTTTCTTCAGGAATGTCATCTGTTGCATTAAAAAAAATATTTGAGAAGAAAGGTTTGGTGTTTGATTATTATAATGATGTTTTAGATGGTAGATTTCCTAATCATTTGCCAGAACCACCTAAAGCACATGACTTTCTTTTAGATCTTGAGGATGAATATGATTTTTTCTTTGCATTTGATGGGGATGGAGATAGAATTGGAGTATTTGATTCTAAAAAAGAGTTGGTGTTAAATGATTATATTATAGCTTTGATGATAGATTATTTTTCAAAAGAGCATAAACATTTTGTTTGCGACTTAAGGGCTTCAAAAGTGATTTTTGACATTGCAGATAAAAGAGGAGTAAAAGTTGATAAATTAAGAGTGGGTAGGAGTTTTTATCAAAGACATCTTACTTCTTTTAATTGTTTTTTTGGAGCAGAACTTTCAGGGCATACGTTTTTTAAGGAGTTTTTTAATCTTGATAATCCGGATATGGCCCTTTTTTATTTATTAAAACTTATCGTTTTAAATATAAATGATTTGCCTAATATGTTTTTAAAATATAAGATTTATTATAAAATACCAGAAATGAATTTTAGTGTTGAAAATCCTGATTCAAAACTTGCTGAACTTAAAAGGAATTATATATCAAATCTTGACAGTGAGATGGATGGATTATCATTTAAGTTTTCTGATTGTTGGTTTAATCTTAGAAAATCAAATACAGAAAACAAGATTAGGCTTAATATAGAGGGGAAAGATAAGGCTAGTGTTGAGAGATATCTTGAGAAAATAAAAGTATTTTTGGGTTAAATGTTTGGTTTAGACTGTTAAATTTTTTTATATTCTCAATAATTTTTTAAATGATTGTAAAGATATATTTTGTATGGATAAAGAAACTATTTTTACAAAAATAATAAATGGAGAAATCCCGTGCAGAAAAGTATATGAGGATGAAAGTACATTTGCTTTTTTTGATATTTCACCTTTTGAATTGGGACATACATTGGTTGTACCAAAAAAAGTTTATCAAACAATATTTGAGATGCCTAATGAAGAGTTTATTAAACTTATGTTAACTGTAAAAAAGATTGCTGATTACTATTATGATGTTCTTGGTTGTGGTATAAATATTGCACAAAATAATTTGAAAATTGCTCATCAGGAAGTTGATCATGTTCATTTCCATGTTATTCCAAGAAGAGAAGAAAAACATTTTTATGGGAATAAAAGTTCTAATATCTATAGTAAAGAGGAAATAGATAATATTTATAGATTATTAAAAATGAATTAATGATTTTGTAAGGTTTTTAAAAACTTAAAAGTTTAGAAACTGCAAGTGATAAGCTAGTAAAAAGCTCAAATTTGGGGTTTTGAAAGACTATTTATTAGTAAACTGAATAAAATTAAAGATTTTTTAAAATTCTCTTTGTTTTTTCGTAAAACTTATAAGTGATTGCCTGTGACTTTTTATTTATATTAAAAAATGGTTGATTTTTGTGATAATTGTGGAGCCATAATGGTTGGCAACAAGGGAAGTGAAGGTAAATGTTCTGTTTGCGGTACTGTAAAAAAACTTGTAAGTACGGTAAACCTAAGTGAAAAGGTTAAAAAAAAAGAAGAAAAAGAAGTTTTGGACAAGAATGATGCATCAGGAGAAATTCATCCAGTTGTTGATATGGAGTGTCCAGAGTGTGGTCATTTAAAAGCCAGATTTTGGACAAGGCAGACAAGAGCTGGTGATGAACCTGAAACTCAGTTTTACAAATGTGAGAAGTGTAAACATCAGTGGAGAGAATATAGATAATTCTACTTTTAAAACATTTTTTTGTGACTTATTTTTCTTGATTTTGGGAGATAAGAAACAAAATATTTGTCTTTTTTACTAACACACCCCCAGTTTTCATTTTCAAATTTGACAACTAAAAATGGACATTTTCCATCTGAATTGATCGATTCTATTTCTTCTTTGAAAAGATTCTCTTTGTTTAGAAAATTGTCTGATTGCTTTAGCATTATATAGTTTTTTTCTATATTAAGATTTCTTGTAGCTTCAAAACTTAACCTAAAACGGTTGTTATCATGAAATTTACCAAAATAGAGTCCTATGTTGATAATGTTTTTAAGATTCAAGTTTTCTACTTTAAAATTACATATGTATACCTTATTATTGTTTTCATTAAGATAGAAATTGTAATCAATTATTTTATCAATATTACATCCATAATTATCTTTTACATAGTTTAAAAGATTTTCTTTATCTTTTTTGCTTAGAATTTTGTGTGTGAACATTTTTTAAAGAAATGTTTAGTATTTTATTGCATAAATACCATTCTGACTTTTCTTGGTTATTTTTCCAACTTCTGATTTTTCGTCAAGTATTAAAATTCTTCCCTTGTATTTTTCAATAAAACTGTTGTTTGTGCACATAGGGCAGTTTTTAACTTCATCCTCAACAATCTTCCCACAGATTTTGCATACTCTTGTTTTTTTTGCCATTTTAATTACCAATCAATGCAACCTAATCCAGGTTGTCTCATTGTTAAACCAATTTTTACATTTTTTATGTCTTTAAATGATACAGCAACAACACTTGCTCTTACTATATCTTTTGCTTTTAGTGTTTGATTGGTTTGTGAACCAGATATTACTCCAGTTTTTGAGAATGATACCTGATCGTTCATTGTTTGGGATAAGTGTATTAATCCATCTATTATACCCATGTTGATGAAAACACCAAAGTTTGTGATAGAACTTATTTCTCCTTCTATTACTTCATGTAATTCGGGTTTGTATGTTAATATTGTGAATTCTACGACGTAATGTCTTGATTCATCTTCAGGTAGCTTGAATCCTTGACCTATGTTATTTACGTCAATTATACTTATTACAAGACCAAAATCCTCTGTTGTTCTGTCAGAGTAATCTCTTATTAGCTGTTCTTTTATTGCTTCGTTTAAATTGCCTTCAAATAAATCGGGACTTAAGTCCACATAGTCCTTTAGTTTAACTTTGTAAAACATCTTATAATTAATACTTTGTGTTTATTTATAAAATTTGTTAGAGTTTTGTCAATGTCAGACATTATAAGGTTGATAATTTAAATGTTTAATTTAAACATATACCTATTCTTTTTTCACTGATTCTGTTAAAGATTTCAAAGATTTTTTTATTATTCTTACAGGATTCCATTCTCCTTTTTGTTCTTGGCTTATTTCTTTTTTCATTTTTAATATGTTGTTTTCAGATGAAAGCCTTATGTTTATTTCTATTTTCTTTTTATGACCAGATAATTCTTTTGCACCAAGCTCTTTTGTTGTTATTTTTAATAAATTGTAATTACTTATTTTGCTTATTTTGTTCATTATTCGTTTAAAATATTTGTTTAATGCTTCTATCTCATCAGGATAAAGTCCATCTGTTTTTGTAAACTCTATGTTTTTATTTTTTTCTGAATGTGAAGATTTTGCGTGTTTGTATATTTTTAAAATGTCTTTGTATGTTATTATTGAATGCAAAACGGTTTTATTTTTTGATACTATTATGGATGGTAATTGTTTTTTAATCATTGTATCTATGGCAGATTTTATTGATAGATTCATATCTATTGTTATGGGGTTTTTGTTTGCAATGTTTAGTACTTTTATTTGATTTATATCGTTTGTTTTATGATGTATTTTTTCTTTTGAATATGATAATAATAGATCTATTGGTCTTACCTCTCCTATTATGTTTGAATTGTCATCTATTACTGGCAGTATGCTTATCTTTTTTTTTGATAACATACTTTTAGCATATGAAATGGGATGATGTATCATTAGTGTATTTATCTTTTTTTGTGGCAATGAGGCGATTTTTTGATTTTCAATGGAATTTTTTATTGATTCTAGTGCATTAACAAAATCAAATATAATATCATCTTTTGTTAATATTAATCGTGTTCCACTTTTGATAAGGGTATCAGTTTCTGACTCGTTTGTTTGTTTTGGAATAGTTTGTATAAAGTTTCTTATTTTTTCTTCTTCTGATTTCATTGATAATGCAAGATTATTTATATCCACAAAAGATTTAGGGATTGTGTTAACTATTATAAAATTCGAATGTTTTTTTTCGCCAGCTTTCTTTAAGACAAAGCTTATTGTTTTGTCAGGGTCGGTATCAAAGTAGTTTTTTATCATTTTTGTTCTAATATGTAATGGATTTTAAATTTTATAAACTTCTTTTTTTACTCATTGTTTGGATATTTGCTTAAAATATCATATTTGTCTTTTTTCTACAAATCTTTATATACAAAAAAGAATTAGTAAATATGATGGGGAAGAAAACGACTGTGAATTTACCTTCTGGACAGGGAGGATTGATAGGTGGTGTTTCAAGTTCTTATAAGACCAAATTTGATTTTGGACCAAAGTTTGTTGTGTATTTTTCTTTGGCTGTTGTGTTTTTTATTTGGATTTTATTTAAGACGTTAAAATGATTCCCGGTGTAGATCCTAGGCAGATGAAGGCTATGATGCGTCAGATGGGCATATCTTCACAGGATTTGTCGGCAGTTGAGGTTATAATAACAACGCCTGAGAAAATTTTTAGATTCAAATCACCTTCTGTTCAACAGATCAGTATGAGAGGAGATGTTACATTTCAGGTTTCTGGAGATTTTGTTGAAGAAGATGTTGTTGTAAATGTTCAGATAAGTGATGAGGATATTGAGTTGGTCAGTTCTAGAACAGGTGTTTCAAAAGATGTTGCAAAATCAGCACTTAAGCAATCAAAAGGAGATATAGCTCAAGCTATTATTGATTTAAGTGATTAACAATTTTAAGATGGAAATGGATATTGGCTTGATAAACGAGGATATAAGAGTGCTTAACAGGCATCTTAATTCCATAGAGCATATGATATATGTTTCGTGTAAATTTACAAGAACCACAGAAATGCTAAAAAAAGTAATGGAGACTATAGTTAATGGTTATGAACAGTTTTTTGGTGTTGCATATCGGATATTTATAGATGATGAAACAATAGAGGCTAATAATGTACTTGATAGAATAAAAATATTGAAAGAGGGCTTTCTTATGAATGGATTGGATTTGGATCTTTCTGATTATTTTTTATTGAAAAGACTTTTAATGTCTGATTTTGAATGTATAGGAGAGTATAGGAAAAATCTTTGCATGGTGTCTTATCTTGATGGTTCTGAATATATCATAAACATAAGTAAATTGCTTAATTTTTATGAAAATCTTAAAAATGTTTGTGTAGGGCTTGGTAGTTTTAAAAATAATTTTTAACAACTATTGTGTGGTTATAATTACATATAAAAACTTTTTTCTATTTATTTTACATGGGTAAATTAATAGTAATTTCTTCAGGTAAGGGAGGAGTTGGAAAAACCACTACAAGTGTAAATTTAGCAACTGCATTGGCAAAACAAGGAAAAAATGTCATATTGGTTGATGGAAATCTTACAACACCTAATGTTGGATTGCATTTGGGTCTTACAAAATTTCCTATAACATTAAATGATGTGTTAAGAGGGGATGCTGTTCTTAAGGATTGCATATACATACATCCTTTAGGGTTTAAACTTGTTCCTGGTTCACTTTCTGTTAGAAGCTTTTCTGAAATAAATTCAAGAAAACTTAAAAAGGTTTTTGATGATTTAAAGGAAATGTGTGATTTTGTGATAGTTGATAGTGCTGCAGGACTTGGAAATGAAGCGATTTCTATATTGAAGAATGCAGATGAGATAATACTTGTTACAAATCCAGAATTACCAGCTGTAACTGATGCTTTTAAGGTTGTAACTTTGGCTAGAGAAATTGGAATTCCTGTTAAAGGCATAGTACTTAACAAAGCAAGAAGAGATAATTTTGATCTTGGATTTAGAGCGATAGAAGGGTTGCTTGAAACACCTATAACTTCTGTTATAGAGGATGATAAGAATATGCGTGTTGCACTTTATAAGAAAAAGCCAATAGTTCACTTAAAACCAAACTCTTCTACAGCTGTCCAGTATCATCACCTTGCAAAAAGAGTTCATTTAGGAAAGTACCAGCGTCAGGTTGAAGAGCTTGAAAAAGAAAATTCCTTTTTAAGAAATATACTAAGAAGCATGGGATTTTAATTTTAATTCATAAAATTTTTAAAATATGTTTTTTTATTTTTTTTAGAGGGTTTTTTCAAAGTGTTTTGAAAAACTATCTTTTACCATAAAATAAAATTATTACAATCTGTTTGAAAATGTTTGATAAGATAAAAGGTAAGCTTAAAAGTGTTTTTTCAAAATCTGAAAAAATATTTGATGAAGAAAAAGATAACAAAGAGAATGTACACGAATCAGTTGATATTCCTGTTTTAGATAATGAATTAGAACAAGATGTACAGGTAGATGATATAAAATCAGAAGAAGTTGTTATTGAAAATAATGATATTGTGCAAAAATCTAATGATAAGACAAAAAAAAAGGGATTTTTAGAATCTATTTTTAAGAAGAAAGATGAAAAAGTAGATGAAAATGATACAGAAAAGTTATCAGAAGAAGTTGTTTTAGATAATAAAGAGCCTTTAGCAAAACAGGATACAGGGTTTAGTCTTATTAAAAAAAACATAAAAAACTCTGATTTTGATAAAATTTGGATTGATCTTGAAATTTTTTTACTTGAGATAAATATTGCATATGATATTGTACAAAAAATACGTGATGAACTTGAAAAAGTTGTTGTTGGGAATAGCTTTAATAGATTTTCTCTTAATGAAAAAATAAAACAGGTTATGATTAGTGAAACATACAAGGTGCTAAAAAGTAGAGAATCTGACATGCTTGTTTTACTTAAAAAAATAAAGGAAGAAGGTAATGTTGCAAAGATATTGATTGTTGGTGTTAATGGAACAGGTAAAACTACAACGATTGCTAAGATAGTTCATCTTCTTAAGGAAAATAATCTTAGTGTTGTTGTTTCTGCTTCTGATACTTTTAGAGCAGGTGCAATAGATCAATTAGAAGAACATAGTAAAAAACTTGGATTTAAGATGATAAAACATCAAATGGGTAGTGATCCTGCTGCTGTTGCTTATGATACAGTTGAACATGCAAGATCAAAAAAAATAGATGTTGTTATTGTTGATACAGCAGGAAGAATGCCAAATAATGCTAATCTTATGAATGAACTTTTTAAGGTTCATAGAATATTAAATCCAGACATAAATCTTTTTATAGGTGATAGTGTTTCTGGAAATGATCTTATTGATCAAATAGAATTGTTTGATAAGATTGTAAATATATCTGGAATAATACTTACAAAAGTTGATACTGATGAAAAACCAGGTTCTGTAGTTAGTGCAGCTTATAGTATTAAAAAGCCTATATATTATCTGGGAAATGGTCAAGGATATAGTGATCTTGTTAAGTTTGATGCACAGGAAATATCGAACAAGTTGTTTGATGATTAATTTTAGGTTATTTTTCTTGCCTTTTTTTACAATATTATCATAAAACAGATTGCGCTTACTGTAAAACCTAATATGTAACCCCCTAATATGTCAAGGATGTAATGTCTTTGGTTATAGTATCTTGAAAAAGTTACAAGAAACATAACTATTATACAAAAAGATATGAATAGCAGTGAATTATTTAATGTTATAAGATTTAGCATTAAAAAAACTATTCTACTGCTATGACCAGATGGAAATGAAGATGCGTTTATTTTTTCAAATATATTTGAGTAAGGTTTTTTGCAAGGTCTTTCCTTAAAATATATAAAACGAATAATTGTTATAGAAATTTCTATTATAAAAAATCCTACAATAAGTCTTAAAGACAGTTTTTTATGTCCCATTGCATAAAAAAAAAGTGTTAATAATAAAAACACATAATAACTTGCAATTGTTCCTATCTGTTTAAAGAATCTTTTTGTTTCTTGTTCAATTATTTTTTTAATCATTAATATGATTCAAACCTAATGTTTTATAAATTTATTTTAATTACTATTAGTAGTTTTATTATTTGAAAATGGCATATCTTAGACAACCGATTATTTCTGTGCTTGGTCATGTTGACCATGGTAAGACTTCTCTGCTTGATTTTATAAGAAAAAGTAAGCTTATAACAAAAGAGGCAGGAGGAATTACTCAACACATAGGTGCAACTGAAGTTCCTAGGCAAGATGTATTAAAAATAGTTAAAGGAGTTATAAAAGAAGAGATGGTTAAAATTCCTGGTTTGTTATTTATTGATACACCTGGTCATAAGGCATTTACTTCCTTAAGAAAAAGAGGAGGATCTATATCTGATATAGGTATTCTTGTTGTTGATATAAATGAGGGCTTTAAACCTCAGACAATTGAAGCTCTTGAAATATTAAAATCCATGAAAACTCCTTTTATACTTGCTGCTAATAAAATGGATAATATTTATGGATGGATTTCAAATCCATCTAAACCACTTAAAGAAAATATTTTAAATCAGAATCAGGAAATTCAATATAGATTAGAAGAAAAAGTTTATGAACTTGTTGCAAAAATTTCTGAATATGGCATTGATAGCGACAGATATGATAGAATAGAGGATTTTACCAAAAAGATAGCAATTGTTCCTATTTCTGCAAAGACTGGAGAAGGTGTTAAAGAATTACTTACAACACTGGTTGGACTAACACAAAAATATATGGAGAAAAAATTGACTATTCAGAATGAGCAGATATCAAAAGGAGTCATTCTTGAAGTTAAGGATTATGTTGGTCTTGGGAAAACAATTGATGTTATATTATATGATGGTGTTATGCAAACAGATGATATTGTACTTGCACTTGATACAGATGGTGTTAAAAAATCAAGACTTAAAAGTATACTTAAGCCTAATGAATTAAAGGAAATCAGAGATTCTTCAACAAAGTTTAAGACGATAAAACAGATTCATGCTGCTGCAGGAATAAAACTTGCATGTCCTGATTTTGATGATATAAAAGCAGGAATGCCTATAATTACATTAAGGCCTAATGCTTCTGACAAAGATGTTGATTTTTATATAAGAGAACTGGAAAAAGAGAAAATAGATGTTAGTATGTTAAATGATTCAGAAGGAGTATTGATAAAGGCTGATACTTTAGGATCTATTGAAGCACTGATAAATATACTTTCAGAACAAAATGTTCCTGTACGAAAAGCATTGATAGGTAAGGTTACAAAAAAAGACATTATAGATGTTTCTGCTGATCTTGAAAAGAATCCTAAAAATGCATTAATAATAAATTTTTCACAAAAAATTGATTCAGAAATAACGGTACTTGCAAAAGAATATGGTGTTAGTATAATATCACATGAAATAATATACAAGCTTGTTGAAGATTCTGTATCATGGATAAAAGATAAAGAACTTGAAATCAACAGGAAAAAGCTTGAAAGTTTAATTATGCCTTTTAAAATAAAAATAGTTAAAGGATGTATTTTTAGAGTATCTTCTCCTGCAGTTGTTGGAGTTGAGGTTCTTGCTGGTACTCTTAGACAGAATGCTGTTCTTGTTACTGAATATGGGAAAAAGGTTGGTTGTGTTAAGACTATAAAGGATAATGATAAATTTTTAAAGGAGCTTTCTGAAAACAAAAGTGCTGCTATAGCTGTTGATAATCTTGTTGTAGGAAGACATGCACAGGAAGATAGTTTGCTTTTTTCTTTTATGGGAGAAGAAAATTTTAAGAATCTTAAGAAAAATGCAGATCTTCTTTCAAAAGAAGAAAAAAATGTTTTAAAAGAACTTGCCGATGTTATGAGAAAAGAAAATTCATTATGGGGTTTATAAAACAAAAAAAAGGTTAAAATTTATAAAAATCAAATAATTTGATAAATTTAACTATGCTTAACCGTATTTTTAATGCTAAAGGAAATGTTGTTGTTTTTGGGATTTCTTCTTCTTTTAAAAAAGAGTGTTTATTACACATAAATGATGAGAATTTTTGTTTTTTTTCTTATGATAATTTTTTTTTAAATTTGATTGAAAATTTTTTTATTGGGATAGAATATGTTGATGATAGAATTCTTATTGATTATCTTATTGAACATTATGAAGATTTGGGTTTATCTATTGAACCTAAAAATTATAAAAAAAGTATAATAAATCTTTTTTTAGAATTAAGAACATTACAAAAAGAAAATATAAAACATGAATTTTATGATTTTAAAAATGATGAAAATTTGAAACAGGATGTTGTTAATATTTATGAATTTATTGAAAAATATAAACATGATAATAGTTTAAAAGATAAGATAGATGTTTACAAAATGTTTTTAATGAATGATAATAGCAACTTGTTTTCCTTTTTATCTGAAAAATATATTTTTTTTGAATCTGTGTCGATGCTTGATGAGATTGATAGGATTGTTGTTCTTAAAATATATGAAACTATTAATTGTAAAAAGTACATATTTTTTGAAAATTATTCAGAATGTGTAAAATCAGATGATATTGCTAGAGTTTTTTTTAGTTCAAAGATTTTTTCAGAAATAGAAATTTTAGATATTTGTAATGATGGTGATTATTTAAAAAATGATAATTCTAAACCTTTTCTTGTTGAAAGTGATAATGAATATTCCTTTAAGTATTACTTGCTAAAAAATATTTTAGAAAATCAAGATAAAAAAATACTTGTAATTGTTCCTGATATTTTTTGTTCACATTCTGTTTTTGATTTTTTAAAATCTGAAAATATAAAAGCAAACGTATTTTCATACAATATATTAAAAAATTCTTATGTTTCTAAGATAATTGATTATTGCAGGTTGTGTGATTCTGTTAAAAATTCTGATATTTTTTTTTTTGAATTATTTAAAGAGGCTTTGATATCAGAATGTTCAATAAGAAGCATATATCGTATTGCAAAGGCTAAAAACAAATCAATTTGGGAAATTATTACAAATGATAGTGACATTTTAAGCTTATCTTTGTTTGATTGCGAGAATTTATCATTAAAAAATATATGTAATAAAATATCAAGTATAATTGATAAAAAAGATAATTTTCCAGTGGATATTTTAATTGATAAAATAATAAAAACATTTAATTTGCTTGATAATAATTCTGTGTGTTTAGATAAAATAGATTTTTTTAGTATAAGTAATTTTATGCAGAATGTTTCTATTTGTAAAAAAAGAGGATATGATTTAAGAAAAATAAATGATTTTTTTAACAATGTTTCTGACATGATTAATGCTAAAATAGATGTTGATGATTTAATTGATATTGATATAGCAATGCCAAAAGATTTTTTTAACATTAAGGATTATGACAGGGTGTATATTTCTTATGCAAACCAATCGAGTTATTCTTTTAAAGAAGGATATTGTTCTTCTCAAGCCCAATTTTTAGATTTGATTGATGATATGATTAATTTAAAAAAGTTAAAACTTGAGGTTGTATATCTTAAGAAACAAGATTCTTTCAATAAAAAAATGATGTTGATTTTTGAGGATTTGAAAGATAATTTTGCTTTTAAAAAAGATTTGCAAAATAATGTTTTTGAATTAAAATTAAACAAAAAAGAGCAAGTATTAAAAGAGATTGCTTCAGATATCAATGATGCTGTATTTAAACAAAACAGTGAAAAGTTTGAACAGGCATATAGAGTATATAAGTCAGTTTTTTTAAATGATAATAGTTTATTATCTTTTGATTCTGAAACAATTGAAAAAATTAAATTTTATAAAAACAAAATAAATGGAAGTGAAGACTTAAATTTAAAAAAATTTAAAATAAAACCGCAAAGTATGGTTTATTCAGTTTCGCAACTTAAAACATATAAATCGTGTCCTAAAAAATACATGTACTCATATATTTATAAGATACCCTCTTTACCTAAACATTTTTTTGATTTTGGAATTTCTGTTCATTCTGTGTTAGAAAAGATTGTTGTAGATTTAAATGAAAAAACGTATGAGCAGGTTTTTCCTGTTGCAATAAAATTATTTAAATCTGGTTGGGTCAGTAAAGGATATGAAAGTGTTTTGCAAGAAAAAGAGTATTTTGAAAAAGGAATTGACCTTATTTCAAAATTTATAAAGAAAGAACATGCTATTAATATGAAAAATAAAAAGGTTATAGTGGGTCTTGAAAAAACATTTAATATTAATTTTATGGGTAAAAAAATTTATGGAATTATTGATAGGATAGAAAAAGAGGATAATTCTTATGTCATTGTTGATTACAAGACATCAGGTACAATGATGAGCAATGTTGATATAAAACAGGATATTCAGTTGTTTGTTTATGCTAATGCTGTAAAAGAATTGTTTGGAGTTTATCCTAAAAAACTAATACTTTGGTATGTCTTATTTGATGTTATGATTGAAGTTGAATGGAAAGATATAGACCATGAAAAAATAGGAATTCAGATTTCTGAAATAATAAATGATATTGAACAGGAAAGATTTAGTGCAAAACCTTCTAAATTTAATTGTGATTTTTGTGATTATAAATCCATATGTAAAGAACGTTATGATTAAAATTTAATAGTGGTGACAAATGTATATATAATTTTTTTTTTGTCATTTTTTATGAATAAGTTCTATTGTATTGCGTTTTTTCTGTTTATGTGTTTTTCAGGTTTTGCGTTTGCCTCCCTTAATACTATTGAATGTCAGGTACGTGAAAATCAGTGTATGCCAAATAGTGGAGAAAAACCGGTTTTGTTTGTAAGTAAGGATTTTTATGATTTAAATGGATATACTCTTAGTTCAAATGTTGCAATAGCACAGGATGAGAATTATAACAGAATTTTGTGTTGTAAATCTCCTTATGGGTCTATAGATGTTGAGTTTAAAGAAGTTTCAAAATCCTGTAGTGCTGGAGCAGATGCTCTTATGTATTTTACATCCTCTATGAGTGGAAGAGTTGGCTTTAAAGATTATGATTCAAATGAAACTTTTCCTTACAATGAAAGTTTTTACACACATAAGTTGTGTATAAAGAAACCAGAAGAATTTTCTGAATTTGATATAGTTCTAAGTGATAGAGATTATTCTTTTGCTGGTTATTCTTGTCTTTATAAAACAAGTTCAGGAATAAATGGGTTTGTTAGTGATTGCAATGCAACCTTTAATCATCATGATAGATATGTTTATACGGTTTGGGGACGTTTGTTTCAAAGTACAAGTTCTCTAAAATGTGCGTATTCATGTACAAGTAAACTTGATGGAAGGGTGTATGTTGCATGTGGAACACAGATAAATGCATGTAGAAATGTTCCTGAGAGCTGTAATGGTGCAATACTTGGCTCATGGATAGATTATGATAGTGATGGTGATGGTATTTTTGAATCAAAAGTTCAGTGTGCTCCTCCATGGAATGTTGTGAAAGGAAGTGATATCTCTGATATTTTAAAAGTTGATGCTTCATCTGATGAGTGTTTAAGTTTGATATCAAAAGATTATCCTGTACTTTATGGTAACGAGATGGTTAATATGAAAGTTTATATTTGTGCGAGGTGATATGTTAAATGGGAATGAGTGATTTAAAAATTTTTAAAAAAAAGGGACAGACTTTTTCAACAGATATTATAATAGTTGCTGTAATAGTTCTTATGGCACTTATATTTATTGTTGTAAATGGATTGGTTGATAATGAAAGTGATGAATCTAAAAAAATAATTGAGGAATCTGAACATGTTACTTTGCTAATAATGGAAGAATTAAAGAATCAGAATGTTATAAAGCATAATAACGAGGTAAATGTTGAAGGGCTTATGCAGGTTGATATAAATGAAATAAAAGAGTCTTTGAATATGAAGGAGGAATTTTGCATAGTGTTTGAAAAGGATGGAAAACTGATAAAGATTGATGCAGATAATGAAATTCATGGAATTGGTTCTGGAAAAATTGTAGTAAATGGCAAGCCTTGCAGTTCTAGCTGATGTTAAAAAAAAAAGTCAAATTTTTATTTTTGATTTGATATTTTCGTTTGTTATAATTTTATTGTCTGTTTCTCTTTTGTACGTATTTTATATTGGTGTTAATGATGATCGAAACGTACATCAGATTAGTAACAACATAATTAATAGTTTTACCAATACAAAAATAAATGATTTAAATAATGAACAGGTTAGAAATTTTTTTATAAATGCAAAAATACGAAATATTGAAAATTCTGTTGCGGAACAGATAATGGAATTTTATTCTGAAGGACAACATAATGATGCAAAAGATCTTACAGAAATATTTATTAAGGATTATTCGGATAAAACTTTATCATTTCAAGTTAATATTTCTTCTGTTGATGGTACTTTGTCTTACATGCTTTACAGAAAATTGAGTGTTGATAATGTTGATATGAATAGTTCAAAAGCTGTTGCTTATTCATCAAGAGTATTGTTTTCCTTTAGGAACAGGGATATTAAATATGGTCCTTATCGTTTAGAGGTGTTTGTATGGCAATGAAGTTAAATTATTTAAAATATCGTAGAAAATGTTTTGTATTTACAATATTTGCAATATTTTTTGCTATTTTAATATTTGCTGTGATACAATCTGATCTTATTGATGATGATTATGGAAAAGATGCAACTTTTATTTCTACAAGAATTTCAAAAATTAATTCTGATTTTTTTTATTTTAAAAATGTGTACATGAAAAATGTTATAACTTATTCTTTTTATAATTCTATTGATGCAATGCTTAACAGATCAGCAGAGGATTCAGCATTTTACTTATCATATAAAAATGATTATGAAAAAATGAATACATACCTGTTTGAGTGTATGATGAATGGAACAATTGATAGTGTTAATGCTTCATTGATGAATGGGAAGATTGCAAATGATTTTTTATATGAATATGTTAATGGTTTTAACAGAGATTATAATGCTAATCTTACATTTGATATTTTAAAAATCAATGTTTATGAGACTCAACCTTACTATTTAGGACTTCAATATGTTGTTGTTTTTAATCTTGACATGAGCGATAATTTAAGTAGTTGGGAATCTTTTGAAACATTTACTGTAAGTGTTCCTATATATGATTTAGATAATCCAGATTTTTTGTTTCATACAGGTATAAAAGTTCCGATAAGAAGTGCTGAGCGTCAATTTGCAGGTCACGAGTGGACGTTTGAAAATTTTAATGAAACAATCAGCAATACATATTCGGCTCTTTACATGAATAAGGATTATAAATATTATGCAGGGAGTAGTTTTTTAAGAAAACTTCTTGGTAAAAGCAAAGGTGCTTATAGTGATGTGATTGGTTTTTGGAGTTTTGATCATGATTTTGAATATGGAGCTGTTTATGATACATCACAGTACAATATTTTGGGAAATGTATCTGGAAATTCAAGACTTATATACTCTTTTTCAGAAGATTTTATGAATGAAAGCCAGATTATTGATGCAACTATATATTCAAATGATGGAATACTTAATGGAGGTTTGTTTCTAAACGATAGTATGAATTGTCTTAATGGAGGATGTATTTATCTTAATGAATCAGATAGTATTGAGATAAATTATGATTCAGCAAAATTTGATATTTTAAAAGATTTTACTATTTCTTTTTGGATAAATGATGTTTCGGGTCCATTAGAAGATAACTATTCATATTTTTTTAAATCATTTAATGGATTTGATTATTCATTTTCTGTTTTAAGAGATAATGGTAAACTTCTTTTAAGAGTTTATGATAACTTGGATAATTCTCATGAAATATTGACTAATTTAGATTTTAAAAAAAATGTTTGGCATAATGTAGTGTTGAAAGGAAATATTAATAATTTTGAACTTTATGTTGATGGTCTTTTGATTGGTGTTTTAGATATTAATGATGGTATGCGTGTTGATAATGGTAAAATGTTTTTTTCTGGGTTTAAAGGTAATGTTGATGAGGTTGCAATGTATAGTGTTTTATTATCTAGGAATCAAATATCTGATATATTATTTAACAGGAAAGTTTTATTATTAGAGTATAAAGATTCTCTTTTTGGATCTGGATTATTGTGTGATGGAGAAAATGTATATGCACAAATTAATCTTACATCAACCAATAAATTGGAAGATAATTATACTATAGAATTTTGGATAAAACCATATTCAAATCTTTCAGGTCAAGGACTTTTTAGAATTGATGGTTCTACTGCTGACATGAATGTTTTTTTAGAAAATGATTCTTTGTATGTTGCAAGAAATTCTGATAAACTTGTTTTTGCACCATATGAAATAAACAAATGGAATTACTATGTAATATCAGTAGATTCTGGAAACTTAAGACTTTACAAAAATTCAAATCATATGGATACTTACGGATCAGGTTTAAATATAGGAAGCCTTAATAGTTTGGAAATAGCATATAAAGATTCTTATAGATTTTCTGGTTTATTTGATGAAATAAGAATAATGAATGTTTCTATTAGTTCTAATGATATAAAAGATAATTATTATAACTTTGCATCTTTTGTAAAGGGATGTTGCAATTATATAAATCTAATTAATCCTAACAAATATGGGTATAATACTCCGATTTACAAAGTTAATGTTTCATATTCTTCAGATGTTTTTTTTAAATATATAAGTACTGGTAACGATTCAGATCTTGTCCTTTACAATCTTACTAACATAACATCTTACGATGCTTCTAAAGAATATTACAATTTTTTATTTGATAACTGCATTCTACATGCCTATTCGGTTTCTGATTATCAATTAAGTAGCGATGGGGTTACTCCTTCTGGAATTGAGATGTGGCTTTATAAAATTGTGGGAATTGATGGTAATTCATGTGAAAACATGATAAAACTTGGAATCTACTAAAAAGTGGTAGGTAAAATATAAAATAAATATTTATAGTACTAGTATTAATAATAAAATGAAAAAGGATTTTGATGAATATTTTGTGGAAGAGAAATCAAGTATTGACAGGCTACTTGATTTACTTGTATTTATTGCAGTTTTTGTTGTGACCATATTTTTGATATTAGAAATTATGGGAGAATCTGGTAAGATGAGTATTGATGTTACACTTTTAAGAGAAATATATTTTTATGTAAATCTTGTTGTGTTTTTCATATTTGCTCTTGATCTTTTAAGATTGTTTAGAGAATCTAGTGATGTTACAGATTTTGTTAAAAGAAATTGGCTAGATATTCTTGCAACAATTCCTTTTGGTTTACTTGCAACTGCAATAGGTCCAAGATTTGAGATACTTAAATTGGTTAAAGTTGAAAAACTTTTAAAAGCTGCAAGAGTTTCAAGAGTTTCAAAAGTTTCAAAATTATCAAAAGAGTTTAAAGCAGCATCTCATCTTAAGAAAGAGAGTGATGATTATAAACAAAAACATAGAGTATAATTATATAACATTATTTTTTTAGTTAATATTTTCATTTTTCAATTATTGGTAAGTTTTAAATATTTATTTATTTTTTATATTGTATTATTGATGGGAAACATAAATTATTTTTTGGATTATGATAGATTTGATGAAAGGAACAATAAAGAAAGTATTGGATCTTTTGGTACTACTACTGTTCCTGGAGGGGATCAGTTAAAAGAACTTTTAATAAAGATAAGGCAGGGAGTAAAACATGTTGAACTTCATCTAAATAACACAGGTAAGGGAGAATTTTCAAGACTTGATACACCAGATAAGTATGGTTATAAGGAAAGAAGAACAATAATGCAACTTGCAAAGATGAATCAACAGACAATGAGTGTGCATTCATCTTTAAATATGACATCATTAGCTGGTCTTGAAAAAAATGGTTTTGATGAATCAGCAAGACTTGAAGCTTTAAAAGAGATGGAGGAAACTGTTAAGTTTGCATCTGAAACTACAAAAGGGGGTGCAATCGTTATGCATCTACAAGGTGAGTTGCCAAGTCCAAGAACAGAAATGAAATTATCAAAAAGTTATATTGAATGGCTTAAAAAAAATAATCCAAATGAATTAAAAGAGATAGAGAAGAACTATTTTAACAGAAATCCTTACGACAGACTTTTTGTTGAAAATCCTGAAAAAGTTGATCAATTAAAATATGAATATGAACGATTAAGCGATGATGAAAAAAATAAACTTGAATTAAAATATGAAAAAGAAATTAAGTCTGGGATACAAAAATGGGAAGTTTATGCAATAGAACAGCAGGTGAAAAAAACAAAATTAAATCCAGATCTTATGCCTTATGTAGTTACTGGAGATAACATACAACAATTGGATAGAAAAGTTGAATTTGCAGATTTAACCCTTTTAAGAGATGAAAAAAACTTTACTGATGATGAAAAAAAAATACTATTAGAAGTTGGTGTTGAGCCTGGAAAACATATTGATATTGATGCATATCAAAAAATTATGGGTTTTTTTTCTGCCGATGCTCCTATTGATGAAAAAGTAGATAAAAAAATGTTTTTTAATCTTAAACAAAAGATAATGTGTAGTTATGACAAGACATTGGCTGAATCTTATAATCTTCAAAATCAGGCTGATGTGAATTTTTTTAATAAGCTTAATGCTAACAAGCTTGAGGAAATAAAATTAATGAGAAATGATCTTGTTGAACTTCATAAAATGTATTCAGAAGAGCTTGATCAGATAAAACAATTTGAGAGTACACTAAAAAAATATTATTCTGAAATAAAAAATCTTGATCAGAAAGATGAATCTTATCTTTTAAAAAAATCGGTTTTAGACGAACAGATAAAAAAAACAAGTCAGATGCTTTCATCTTTAAAATATAGTGTAATAGGACAGGAAGAATATTCAAAACTGGCTTCTTTTGATAGTAAAATTGCAGAACTAAACAAGGCAGAATCAGAACTTGTTACAAAACAGGAAAACACATTATCGCTTGTTGATTCAGCCTTTGAAAAAAACATAAAAGGATTAGCATACTTAGGAGTTAAAGCCTTAAAACATCAGATGGATCTTAAATTAAAATCACAAACAAGTATTGAATTAAAAAATAAAATAGATAATCAGATAAAAGATTTAACAAAGAAATACTATGATGAAAAAGATGTTTTAAAACAAGATGAACTGGCAAACCTTATTGCACAAAAAGAAAATGAGAGAGATAGACTTGTTGGTTTAAGTGATTATAATGATATTGATCTTGAGAATAGACCCTTGTATATTTCTCCTGAAAACATGTTACCTGGAATGGGAAATCTTACATCAATAGAAGAATTTAAATCACTTATTATAATGGGTTGGGAAAGTTTTGCTGATAACATATTAAGTAACAATCCTGAATTTAAAAAAATAAGAGAGGAATACGAAAATCTTACAGGTAAAAAAATAAAAGATAGAAAAGATGCAATAGAACTTGCCAAAAAACATATTGCAGGAACACTTGATACTGCACATGCTGCAACATGGTTAAAACATTTTAAAAAGAATGAATCAGAAACAGAAGAAGAAAGAATAAACAGGTTTAATGACTGGATAGAAGATCAAGCACAAAAACTTGTGAAAGACAATATAGTGAAACATGTGCATCTTAATGATTCAACAGGTAAGGATGATGATCATAACAGTATAGGGTCTGGAATATTAAGGATGCACAATCTTAGAAAAAAAATGAGAGATGCTGGACTTAGCGAGCCATTTATAATAGAGGCAGGAGGTAGAGGAGCCAATAAGCTTTTGCATTTAAAATCCACTTTTGAGCTTTTTAATCCATCAGTTTTTTCACAAAAAGAATCACCTTTAGTAGATAGTGGAATATCTAACTGGATAAGTGTTCAAAGAAATTACGAAAATAGAAAAAGATATGAGGTAAGTTATGGTTTTGCACAGAGTACATTTTCACATGTTCCTCCAAAAGAAAATCAACAAAGAGGGCTTTGGAGTGGAACAAGTTTTTTTTAAAGTTGAGATGTTATTATGTATTGATTGTACAAAAATTTAAAATAATGATTTTTTAATAATTTGTTATGATAACAAATTCTCATTCTAAAAAGTGCATCTCTCCAGTTGTTGCAACAGCTTTATTATTATTAGTTGCAGTTACAGCAGTAGTTGGTTTTCAGAATTGGTTTGGAACATATTCAACAAACATTTTAAGTGGGGTTGAAAGTTCATCAGTAAATGATGTTAGAACAAGTCAAATAGAAACAATTGTTGGTAATAGTTTATATTTAAAGAATGATTATGATAAGGCTCCGTTCGGAGTTTAAAACTTTTAAGCAGAATAAAGTATTTAAAGATTAGAATCGGGTAAAATTTATGATGCTAATACCACGATTCTATAATAATTTGCACGAG